>Ga0226835_1000071_pt1 | contig 208460 bp, 171 predicted proteins | sample LAC_MetaG_1_FD_163627 | JGI IMG/M metagenome (GOLD analysis project Ga0226835, IMG submission 163627) | Anaerobic ammonium oxidizing microbial communities from anammox membrane bioreactor (MBR) in UC Berkley, California, United States -... | ecosystem: Engineered > Bioreactor > Anaerobic >...
GAGGATCACGTTCGACTTGCATGTATTAGGCACGCCGCCAGCGTTCATCCTGAGCCAGGATCAAACTCTCCGTATCTCTCCTCCACTTACCCCCTCAAGAGTAAGTGGCTCCTGTTGCTCTTCACTCGCTGCTTCCTGTCACTATGCTGTTGTTAAGGAGCACCGGAACAAAAGCCCGGCTTGCGCCGGCCAAGACACCTCATTCAGTTCGCAACAATCCCGACCGAATTCCGTGTCTCGCACCTCCCGGTTCGCAGTGAGCCAGGCGCTTTGCACAGCCCACTCTCGCTCTTGCGAGCGCATCCTTATCCTAACACACAACCGGAGCGCTGACAAGAGCCAACCACGAACTTCTCAAAGTGCCGTCCTCCCCCGCGATCAGCAGGGGTGAACGGGGGAGCATTATAGCGGCATTGCCGGGCGTGTCAAGGCTCAGTTTCGCCCAATCTACGTCTATGCTCCCGGCAACTGTTCTCTCTGCTCTCCAACCAGCTTCAGCACCCGTGTCACCGCCCCGGCAAGCCCCCTCTGGACTTCCGGCGTGCACTCTTCTCGAAAGGTCCAGACGTCCTGCGCTTCGACCGCGACGATGTCTATGGCTTCATCGCTGGGCACGCGCGCGCCATAACGGCGCAGCGCCCGCAAGGCGGTGACCAGATTCGTGTCGTGCGCCGACGCCATGTTCAGCGTCCCCGGCAGATCGCCCAGCTTAAGCTCATAGACTGTGCCGGGGGGTGCATTCCCGGTCATGATCGCGTCCACAATCACCGCCCGCTCATAGCCGACGAGCAGCTCAGCCAGCGACAGCCCGCCCACGCACGCCTCCGTGATCTGCACAGAGTCCTGAGCGAGCGGGCTGCCCTCGTATCGCTGACCTTCCAAGACCTGGCGCACCTGTTCGGCCACCTGCCACCCAATTCCGTCATCGGAAAGGATTGGGTTACCCAAGCCAATGACCACAATGCTGCCAGGCTGTCCAGTCATGCCACACTCCTCATTCAGGCTGCGCCAGCAGCTCCGGCGCAACATACTGGCTGGCGTGGTGAACCACCTCACCGTTCCGATCGCGCACGACCAGCTCCAGCGGCATCTGCCCCGGCAGCGTATGCGTGGCGCACGACAGGCACGGATCGTAAGCCCGGAACGCCATCTCGATCTTGTTCAAGACGCCGTCATTCACATTGCCGTTCTGGATCAAGGCCTCTGCCGCTCTGCGAATACTCACATACATCGGAGCGTAGTTGTTGGTCGTCCCGACGATCAGGTTGACCTTCTGCAGGATGCCCTTCTCGTCCGTGATGTAGTGATGCGTCAGCGTGCCACGCGGCGCTTCGACGATCCCCACACCCTCTGAGGGCGTCTCCGTGGGAATAGCCCGGATGTCGCTGCTGGTCACTTCCGGATCTTCGGCCAGCTCGAGCATATGCTCGGCAGCATACTGCAATTCGATGATGCGCGCCCAGTGCGCCGCCAGCGTATGGTGCACCGGCTTGCCGCCGAGTGTCTCGTACATGCGCTCGTACTCAGCCTGCGCCAGCGGAGTGGCCAGGCCGTCCGCCGCATTCAGCCGCGAAAGCGGCGTCGCGCAATAGAGTCCGCTGTCCTTGCCGTCCACAAAGCCCTTCCAGCCAACTTTCTTCAGGTAGGGGAATTTGAGGTACGACCAGGGCTCGACCCGCTCGGCGACGTACTCGCGGTAATCGTTCGGCGCGTACTTGCAGTGCTCAACTCCATCCGGCCCCACCACACGCACCTTGCCATCGTAGAAGTTGGCATGGTTATTCTCGTCCACCAGCCCCATGTAGTACGTCTTCTGCGTATAGCCGTCGCTGGTGATCAGGTCCACGTAGTCCGTGTTCTTCAGGACAATGTCATGGAACAGGCTGATCGTGAACTGGCCGAACTCGATATTCTTGCGCGCGATAGCGATGATCTCCTGGCGCTGCTCCTCGGTGATCGGGTGAGTCATCCCGCCGGGGATCGCCGCCACCGGATGGATCGGACGCCCGCCGATCATCTCGATCACGCGGTGATTGCGCTTGCGCGTGTCAATCACCTGTCCGCCGATCTCCAGCCCCACCTTGGCGATGACGCCGAGGATGTTGCGCTCAGCAGCAGGAGCATCCGGCCCGACGACGAAGTCCGGCCCGCCCAGCGCGTAGAAGTGTGTCGTGTGGTCCGTGACAAAGAACGACATGTAGAGCAGTTCGCGCAGCTTCTTGCCCGCCGGCGGCACCTCGACCTTGTACAGGGCGTCGCACGCTTTGGCGGCGGCCATCATGTGCGCCTCTGGGCAGACCCCGCAGATGCGGCTAGTCAGAAACGGCATCTCCTCGACCGGGCGGCCCACGCAGAACACCTCAAACCCGCGTAGCTCAGGGACCTGGAAGTAGCAGTTCTCGACATTGCCCTGCACGTCCAGGAAGATCTCGATCTTGCCGTGCCCTTCCAGGCGGGTGATCGGGTCAATGGAAATTCGTGTCATTGTCTTCCTCCTGGGCTACGCCGGCTCGCGCTGGCTGGTCTCGCCGACCGGCTGGCGCTGACCGTTGCCGCGCGCCTTGCGCCGCAGCAGAGAATCGGGCAGATGGAAGCGGTAGAGGTACCCGGCAGGATCGGGCAGCGTGTCGAGGATTGCCTCGGCCTCTTCGGCGGTCATTGCGTCGAGCACCGAAGCGATTCCCGTGAGGATCTTCGCCCCATGATCGAGCACGCCTTCGTTCGGACCATAGCAGCCCCGGCAGCCAAACCCCACCGACGGGCACTTCGCGCCGCAGCCAGACCGCGTGGCGATCCCGGCGCAGAACAACCCCTGCTCCAGCAGGCAGATGTCCGGATCGGGGAAGATCTCCTGCGGGCGGTAGAAGCGCTGAATCTTCTTCTCGCTCTTCTTGCGCGAGCACTCGTCGCATACGGTCACATCAGGGCCGATCACCGACCCCGGCGGCGGCAACTCGCCAGACACAATCGCGTTGATCGCGATCTCGATGGACGACGCCTCTGGCGGGCAGCCCGGCAGGAAGTAGTCCACCGGCACCACCTGCGCCAGCGTCTTGACCGTGTTCCAGAAGCCGGGCAGCCTCAGCTCACCCTCTGGCACATCGCTGCGCTTCTGCGGCACGACGCCATCCGGGTTGACCGTGCTGGGCGAGTCGAAGTAGATCCACTGGAACATGGCCTCGCGGTCGGCGAAGTTGGCCAGGCCCGGCATAGACCCGCCATAGGAACACGCGCCGAAAGCTACCAGCACCTTCGACTTCTGGCGCAGCAGGTGCGCCATGTGCGCGTTCTCGTCGTTGCGGATGGCCCCGTTGAACAGGCACACGTCAATCTCGCCGTCTTCCATCGCCTCGACATCGGCGTACTTGAAATCCATCACGCACGGCCAGAACACGATGTCAAACGCCTCGGCCACATTGAGAATCTTCTCGTGCAGCCCCAGCACCGCGATCTCGCAGCCGCCGCAAGACGAGGCCCAGTACAGCGCCAGCTTCGGTTTCTGGTTACTCATGGACGGCCTCCTCCACAGCATACGGGTCTTCGTTCGGCCAGTTGCGCGCCCAGTCGAGCGGGCCAAGCTGCCGAATCTGCTCGGTGACGCGCGCCACCGTCTGGGCGAACTGCACACCTTCGGCGGCAGATGCCCAGTGGAGTTGCACGCGCTCGTCCTCGATACCCAGTTGGCGCAGCGTGCGCCGCAGCAGCGCAAAGCGGCGGATGGCCTTGTAGTTGCCCTCCTGGTAGTGACACTGCCCAGGATGGCAGCCCATGATCAGCACGCCATCGGCCCCCTTCTGCAACGCCCGCAGCACGAAGGTGGGGTCCAGACGCCCGGTGCACATGATCCGGATGTCGCGCAGTGTCGCTGGATAGCCCATCCGTGACGTTCCGGCCAGGTCTGCCGCGCGATAGGAGCACCAGTTACACAGGAAGCCCACGATGACGGGCGTGAATGTTCCGTTATCACTCATCGCACCATGCTCCTCATCAGACTGCTTCGACGATGGGCTGGTCGGACAGCACGTCAACCAGAATGCCATCAATCTCGGCCATCAACTGGTCGAAGGTGAAGTGCGCCCCAGTGATCACCTGGCTGGGGCACGCGGCCACGCACGTGCCGCAGCCCTTGCACAGCGCCGGGTTCACCCGCGAGACGCCCTTTTCCTCGATGAAGTCAATGGCGTGGTAGGGGCACATGTTGTTGCAGATGCGGCAGCCAGAGCAGCGCTCCTCGTCAATCGTGGCGCGAATCGGCTCCAGGGCCACCTCGCGCTTGCTGATCGTGCCCAGCACGCGCGCCGCCGCAGCAGCGCCCTGGGCTACGCTGTCCGGGATGTCCTTGGCACCCTGGCACGCGCCGGCGATGAACACTCCTTCGGTCACCGTAGCCACCGGGTCGAGCTTGGGGTGCCGCTCGGTGAAGAAGCCCGTGTCGCCGCAGCCCACGCCGAACATGTAGCCCACGGCCTGGGCATCGGCGCGCGGCTCCAGCCCCGCCGCCAGGATGACCATGTCCACCGGCACGCGCCGCTGCTGGCCGATCAGCGTATCTTCGCACACGACGACCAGCTTGCCGTCTTCTTCGGGGCTGCGCGCCGCGTCAGTGATCTCCGACACCTTGCCGCGAATGAACTGCGCCCCTTCGTCCATGATGCGGTGATAGAACTCTTCGTATCCCTTATGGAGCGGGCGCATGTCAATGTAAAAGTTGTAGACCTGCGCGCCCGTCTTCTCCATCACCAGGTGGGCAAATTTGAGCGACGACATGCAGCAGATGGCCGAGCAGTGTGTGTTGTAGTTGCGGTCGCGGCTGCCCACACAGTGGATGATCGCCACCGATTGCGGGGGTGTCTCCCCGTCGCGCAGCACGATCTTGCCCTCAGTCGGCCCTGCCGCGTTCGTCAGGCGCTCGAACTCCAGGCTGGTGAACACGTTCTCCAGCCGTCCGTAGCCATAATTCGGGACGCGCCGCGCGTCGAACAGCTTGAAGCCCGTCGTCAGGATGATGTTGCCCACTTCCAGCTCGACTACCTCGTCTTGCATGTCGAAGCGAATGGCGTTGGTGGGGCAGACCTTCTCGCACATGCGGCATTTGCCGCTCTTGTAGTAGGTGCAGTTGGGCACATCAATGACCGGATACTTGGGCACCGCCTGCGGGAACGGGCGGTAGATCGCCTTGCGATGGCCCAGCCCCGCCTCGAACACGTTGTCCACGATCCGGATCGGGCAACTCTCCCAGCACGAACCGCAGCCGGTGCACAGGTCCTGATCCACCATGCCCGCTTTCTTGCGCACCCGCACGGTGAAGTTGCCCACGTAGCCATCCACGCGCTCCACCTCGCTGTAGGTCAGCAGGGTGATGTTGGGGTGCGCGCCTACATCGAACATCTTCGGCGTCAGGATGCACGCCGAACAGTCGAGCGTCGGGAAGGTCTTGTCGAACATGGCCATGTGCCCGCCAATGCTCGGCTCGCGCTCCACCAGGTAGACGTGATAGCCCGCGTCGGCGATCTCCAGCGCCGCCTGGATGCCGGCAATCCCTCCGCCGACGACCAGCGTTTCGGGCCGAATAGACACCTGCATCGGCTCCAGCGGCTCGTGGAAGATCACCCGGCTCACCGCCGCGCTGACCAGGGCTTTGGCCTTGTTGGTGGCGCCATCCTTGTCATTAGCGTGCACCCACGAGGCGTGCTCGCGGATATTGGCCATCTCGAACATGTACGGGTTCAGGCCGGCCCGCGCGCACGCATTGCGAAACGTCTTTTCGTGCATATGCGGCGAGCACGAGGCAACCACCACGTGGGTCAGATCGAACTCCTTGATGTCCTGCTCGACCTGCTCTTGCCCGGTGCTGGCGCACATGAACTTATTCTCGCGCGAGACGACGACGTTGGGCAGGTTCAGCGCCCATTCGGCGACATGCTCCACATCCACCGTCCCGGCGATGTTGTGTCCGCAGTGGCAGACGTATACTCCAACTCTTGGTTCGCTCATGGTGCCCTCCTATTCCGGCATGGCAGGCATGGGCAGCGCGTTCTTCGGACGCCGAGTGGGCGTAGCGCGCGGCGGCGGCACGTCCTGGATTTTGTCCAGCACGAGCCGGGCATCTACGAATTCCTGGCCGAAGCCCAGCTCCTTCGGCGACAGCCCCAGCGCCAGGCCGAGCACCTGCGTGAAGTAGAGCACCGGCACGTGGTAGTCCGTGTCGAAGTAGCGATTGGCCGCGTCCTGGTACACGTCCAGGTTGAGCTGACACATCGGGCAAATGGTGACGATGGCGTCCGCCCCGCCCAACGCCGCACACCGCACGATCTGGTGAATCATCCCAAGCGCGGTATCTTCGCTGATCTGGGTCATATGCCCGCCGCAACAGAACGTCTTGAGGGCAAAGGGCGCCGCCTGCGCGCCGAGGGCCTCCAGCATCCTGTCCATCGCTGTGGGCTGTTCGGTGCTGTCAAAAACGCTGTCGGGCCGAGCGACCAGACAACCATAGTAAGGGGCCAGCTTCAAGCCATACAGGGGTCGCCGCGCGCGCTCCTTGAGCCGGTCATTGCCGATATCGGTGATCACCATTTCCAGCAGGTGTCGCACCTTGATCGTGCCCGCCTCGTAGTGCAGCTGGCCAGCCGCCAGCGCCTGGTTGACTCGCTCGCCCAGCTTCGGGTAATTCCCCATATTCTTATCGGTCTTATGCAGATTCAGGAAGCAGGCGCTGCACGGGACAATGAGTTCCGTCGCGCCTTGTTCTGCGGCCAGGGCCAGGTTGCGCGCCACCAGCGCGTAGGCTGGCAGGCGATTCACCGAGAAGTACTCGGTCGCCCCGCAGCAGTTCCAGTCATCCATCTCGACCAGGTCGAACCCCAGCGCGCGCGCCACAGCCTCAGACGACTGCTGGTAGGCGTGCGACCGGTGTTGCAGCGAACAGCCCGGATAGTACGGATAGCGAGTCGCGGTCATGCCTCCACCTCCCTGGCGGCGATAGCTTTCGCTTCAGTGAGGATCGCCTGCAACTGATCCACCCCGCGAATTGACTTGGGGCGGAGCGGCAGCCGGTTGCGGCGCAGCATCCCTACGCCCATCAGCCCCAGCTTGACCACCTGCTGCGGGTGATGGAAAAGGTGATAGCGCGTGGCCAGGCCAGCTTCAAAGCTGCGCCCGCGCTGCTCCACAAAGCCGATGAAGGTCTCAGAGAATTTGGCAGCACGGGGGTGATCGTAGCGCCCGGTGCGAATCGCCATCTCTTTGAGGGTGTACATCAGATCGGTGATCGGGATTTGCTGCGGACACCGGGTCGTGCAGGCATAGCACGAGACACAATACCAGGGCGTGTTGCTGCTCAGCACCTCGTTCTCCATGCCCGCGTTGATCATGGCGAAGAGCGCGCGCGGCGTGTGATCCATATCGGCCCCGGACGGGCACGATCCACCACACGAACCGCATTGCAGGCACTTAGCGAGCAGTTCCCCTCCCGGTGTAGCCTTCACAACCCGGTCAAAGAACATGTTTCCTTGTCGCGTTGTCAAGGGAAACTTACCTCCTTGGCCGTCAGGCCACCGCACAACATAGCACAGGCTGCCACAAGCCTCGTCTCCGAAAGCCTGCCGGCTATCGGCGGTGCTCCGGGCAGTCCGTGCCCGTCAGAAAATGGGTGTTGCGATGAACGTTAAGACCTTCGATACACATTGATATGCTGCACTTTTCTCTTGCCCGATCAAGGGCGATCGCCTTTCTCTAAATTAACTGGTTACATAGTTGTACAACCGCTTAGAACGCCCGATTCTCATTGTAGCAGGTGCCCAAGTAAGGGAGCTATCAGCCATAGCGACTAGTTGCGGTCAGCGAGTAGTCGCTATGGACTAGGCCAGCAGCACGTCCGCTGGCAGCATCATCCGGGCCAGGCGCTGTCGAAATCTACCATGCCGTGAGTCACGCTATAGACCGCCACCTGCAGGCGGTTGCTCAGTCTCAGCTTGTGGTAGATGCTGCCCAGATGGTTGCGCACCGTGTTCTCAGAGATGTCGAGCAAGGCGCCGATGCGCCGGTTCGTCATGCCGCGCGCGACCAGGCCGAGCACCTCGGCCTCGCGCGAGGTCAGGTTAGGGTTCGGCGATGCGTGCAGGCACAAAGTGCAGTTGCTCATGGCCAGTCGCTTCATCAGCACGGCTGTCGTCGCCGGGGTCATCGCCGCCTCGCCGTGCATCAGCCCGCGCAGGTGCGCAAAGAGCGCCTCTGGGGTGATGTTCTTCTGCAGGTAGCCCTCTGCCCCGGCCAGCACACACCCCAGAAGCGTGTCCGCGTCGCAGTCGGTGGTCAGCACAGCCAGGCGACTGTCGGGAAGCTGGTTCTTGATCATCCGCACCAGCGTAGGCCCGTCGCACTCGTTGATCTCGATGTCGAGCAACATTACGTCTGGCTCAAGCGACTTCGCCAGGCGAATCCCCTCCAGGCAGTCTTCTGCCTCGCCGATCACCGTCATATCCGGTTGAGAGTCCAGCAAGCGGGCGATTCCACTGCGAAAGAGGATATTGGCGTCAATCAGCAGCACCCGAATTTTATTTGTCGTCTCGTTCACGCTGTGCGCACCATCCGGATCATCTGATCTGATCGGCCTGGCATCGCCCGGGTTATCCAGGACAACCATACTACCGATCAGGGCCGTTGTGATTTTTGTAATTTGTATTCAGTATAGAAGTTTCGTGCCGGGGGCGAACCGGTCACTCGGCACATCGTGGTGCGCCAAATGCCACTTATCGGGGCAGCGCTCACCGTCCGGCGCGACTGGCCCAGTCAAAAAGAAAGCGCGGGATGGACATCCGCCCATCCCGCGCGCAGCGCCACACATTGCCTGCGTCCGCCTCATTTCTTCTTGCCGAGCCAGTGCTCCGCGTACAACTGCCATTCCAGCGAGTCGGTCGTCTTGTACTCGTACAGGCCAGTGCCCGTGACCAGCTTCGCCCCTTCGCCGGCCCGCTTAATCCCGTCGCGAGTGCCGCGCGCCGCCGCGCGCACATCCTCCACCGCCGGGTCGTGCTCCGGCGCAGCGTCATACGTGGGCAGGGCGACAATCAGGTCTGGCGGGCGTTCCAGACCAGCTAACGCCTCCACGTAGCTTTCCACCTGGTAAGCCACCCATCTCTCGTACTCCGCCGCATCCTTCAGTCCGCTGGCGTGCACCATGATCACCGCTTCGTCCACGTTGAGCAGACCCACCTGCTGCTTGTAATCCACGTCCCAGGTCAGCTCCGGCGCGCCCGCCGGACTCGCCGGCACATCGGGGTCTGTCGGGACGCGGTCGGGCGGGACTGTCACCGACAGCAGCGCCTTTCCACCCAGCGCATCGCCTAATGCGCGCAATAGTGTGATATACGATCCGCTCTGGCTCACCACGCCGAAACCGTTGAGCTGTACGCCATCGTATCCCCATTCGCGCACGCCCGTGCGCGCCAGCTCTACCACCTGCTCGCGCTGATCCGCGTTGGCGATCTGCTCGGCGGTCATGCGCAGCCAGAGCAGAATCTCGATCTTGGGATATGCCTGGCGCAGCGCCTGGGCGAACTGCGCGGCATACTCCCCATACAGCAGCGACCCGTCGGACAACCAGGCCGCCGCTTCGACGTACACCCGGTCAATGTTATGCGCGGCCAGACGCTCGCTCAGGCCCTGCACAGCGTCCGGGCTGAACGGCTCGCTCGTCCACTTGAACTCCAGCCATGTCCGGTTATGAGTGGGCTTGCTGCTGTCCTCAAGGGCGGGCATCACCACCTGCGAGATCAGCAGAATGAGCAGAATCACCCCCAGGACCGCCGCGCCCACCCATAGCGCGGGGCCAGACCAGGGAGACGAAGGGTCCACGCGCACATGCCCACGACTTGAGCGCAACCTGGATCGCCGATAGTAACGCACAGCCCGTTCCCCTTTCTGTCAGCCCCGCTACAACGGCTCGCCGTGCCCAGAGTCCGGCGCGATGTCCGTCGGAAACTCGAACTCAGGCACACGGATATTGATATCCAGCGCCAGCAGCGCTTCGGCCTGGACCGCCCACATGGCGGCTTGCCGCGCAGGCGTATCGTGATCGTAGCCCAACAGATGCAGCGCCCCATGAACCACAGCCAGCGCCAGCTCGTCGCTCACCGAGTGGCCTTCGCGTTCCGCCTGCCGCTGAATGGTCGGCAACCCCAGAATCAGGTCGCCCAGATAAGGCGGCTCGTCATCAGGCAGTTCACCGGCCTCCCCTGCGGGGAATGATAAGACGTCCGTCGGCGCATCAACCTGGCGGTACTGGCGGTTTAGCTGACGCACCGTCTCATCATCCGCGATCACGATGCTCAGCCCTGCTTCCGGCGAAACGCTGTGGCGATCCAGCACCCACGCCGCCGCCTGCTTCAGCCGCCGCACAGGGAGTCCTGCTACTGGCGCAACCTGCCACACCAGGCTAATCGCCCGTCTCGCCATTGCCTCCGTCCTTCGTTGCGCCCTTCCGGGCTGCCGTTGTGCTGGCCTTTCTGGGCGGCGGAGCCGAGTTGCCCGATGCCGGACGCCTCCGTCCTTCGTCTTTTGCCTCTCGTTTATCGCGCGCGTCCTGGCCTGCGCCAGGGGCCGGCGCATCGCCACTCGCGGGCGCGGCTGGTTCTGGGGTCGCCGCTGGCGCTGCCACCTCTGCTGGCAGCGCCTTCTGCGACGGCGTGCCCGGATAGGCAATGCGTGGATGGAACACGCCTTGCAGCGCCGTCAGAAATGTCTCGCGCAGCGCATGAAGATCGTTGAGTGTCAGCTCGCTCTCGTCTAGCTGGCCGCACTCAAGGCGCTCGTCGAAGATGTAGTTGACCGCCTCCTCGATGTCCTCCTTGGACTGCGGGCGCCGCGCGCGCACGCTGCTCTCGCACCCGTCGGCCAGCATGAGAATCGCCGCCTCGCGCGTCTGCGGGCGCGGCCCTGGATAGGTGAAATCGCGGGCGTCAACCGCATCCGCGTCGCCAGCCCGCTCTTGCGCCTTGCGATAGAAGTAAAGCGTCTGCGTCGTGCCATGATGCTCGGTGATGAATTCGCGCAGGCGGGATGGCAGACGATACTGGCGGCCCAGGCGCAGCCCTTCGCTGACATGGCCGATGATGATCCGGGCGCTTTGCAGTGGATCGTCGAGCGCGTCGTGCGGATTCACGCCGTCAACCTGGTTCTCCACGAAGAAATGCGGGTTGAGAATCTTGCCCACATCGTGGTACATCGCCGCCACGCGCACCAGCGGCGCGTTGGCGTTCACGCGCTGCGCGCCCAGCTCGGCCAGATTCGCCACTTGCAGGCTGTGCTGGTAGGTGCCCGGCGCTTCGCGCAGCAGACGCTGCAACAGCGGGTGATTGGGTTGCATCAGCTCAACGAGCTTCAGGCTGGTCGGGATGTTCAGGGTGTTGCTGGTCACATAGAGCGCGGCCAGCCCCACCGCCGCCGACAGCAGCCCATTGACGAAAGAGCCGACCATCTGCGAGAGCACAGTAACCGGATCGGGCGCGCCCTCCCCACGCAGGGCGAAGAGCAGCGCCGTGCCGATGCCGCAGGCAGCCACTGCCAGGCCAGCCATGAAGTAGGCGTTGAGCCGCTCGGTACGATCCAGGCTCAGCACGCCCACCGTCCCCGCCAGCCCGATCAGGACAGTGAATTCCAGCGATCCGCCCGTCACCAGGCCGGCCATCGCCGCGAAAAAGACGCTGATCACAATGGCGAACTGGTGCCCGACCAGCGTCGCCACCAGCAAAGAGAGCGCCGAGGCCGGGAAGAAGTAGAGCAGAACCCGATCCTCTCCATTCATAATGCTGACGCTGCCCAGGAAAAGCAGGAAGGCCACCCCCAGCACGACTATCAGCGACGGGTTGAAGAAGACCTTCAGGTAGAACTTCCACAGGTACACGCCCAGGACAACAGCAACCAGCGTCGTCAGCAGCAGCGCCCCCGCGAATCGCTCGATACGGCGGCGGGTTGGCTGCAAGAGGCCGAACTGTTCCAGCGCCTCGATATGGGCCGCGGTTGCCAGCTCGCCGGCCCGGATGATCATCTGTCCCTGGGCGAACGAGCGCACCTCCACCGGCACGCTCTCGGCGACCTGAAGCTGCGCCTGGCGAGTGAGTTCCTCATTGAAATAGGTATTCACCCGCATCAGGTCAGCCACGATGCCGGTGATGATCTGGACTTCAGCCTCGCTGTAACTGGCGCTGATCAGGTTGGGTAGATCGCCGCGCTTGGCCTGGATGTTGTCATCGCGCACCTCGCCGCTCAGCACCCGCTCCAGCAGGCGCATCACCTGTGCGTCAATGTCGCGCCAGCGGTCGTTGTCCTCAATAGACAGCAGCACGCTGATCGCGGGCGCCGGCAGGTCCAGGTCGGTGATAGCGTCAATGTCCGCCTCGGCCTGGGCGGGGGTGGCGAAATCGTCATAGCGCACGTTCTCGATGAAGTCCAGAATCTGGCGCGCGCGCTGTAGTTGCTCGCTCTTAACCGAAGCATCGGGCGGATCGTAAATGGGGCGGACGGCGGCGACTTCCGCGTCGCGCTTGGCCTGCAAAAGCACTTCGCTGTCATACTTCAGGCTGCGCGGAGCCAGAACGTCATACGGCGACACGTCGCCGGCTTCCAGCGCCACCCCCGCGCCAGAAGGGAACAGCGCGTCCGAGGCCATGATCACCGAGCCGCTCAGGACGAAGGCTGCCAGCAGCAGCATATAGACACTCTTTCGCAGCGTCCCGTGCAGCCCCTCCTGCTCGCTGACAGCGTTGGCGTCGTGGTTCGCGGCTTGCATCGCCCTTCCCCCTCATCCCAAGCGGGCGCTGTAGCGCCCGCTCAATAGATGGGAAGTATCGCTCGGCGCGGTCGCAGAGGATAGCCCTGCGCTCGGATGGAGTGCCACCTAGCTGAGCAGTTCGCGCACAATGGCGTTCACCAGCTTGCCGTCAGCCTGCCCCTTGACGCGGGCCATCACCACCTTCATGACCTGCCCCATGTCTTTCAGTGTGGTGACTCCCACTTCGGCGATGGCCTCGCGCACAATCGGCTCAAGCTCGGCGCGGTCAAGCTGGCGCGGCAGGTAGGTTTCGATGAGGTCCAGCTCATACTGCTCCTGGGCGGCCAGCTCGACTCGCCCCGCGCCAGACATCTCGACAATCGCCTCACGGCGCTTCTTGGCTTCGCCCATCAGGATGCCGAGCGCATCCTCCTCGGACAGCTCAACGCGCCGGTCAACCTCCACCTGCTTAAAGGCCGCCATCAGCAGACGCAGCGTTTCCCGCCGCCGGGCATCGCCCGCCCGCATTGCGTCCTTCAAATCCGCCTGAATCTGCTCTTTGGGATGCATGGTGCCCCCTCACTTTGTGTGTGCGCACCGCCACGCATTATAGCCACTGCGCCCCCATCCTGCCAGTTAGCCGGGTGGCCAACCCATCCGTCGGCCCCCCAGCAAATGCAAGTGCAAGTGATAGACCGACTGCCCGCCGGCGCGCCCCTGGTTGGTCACCAGCCGGTATCCGGCCTCGGCGATCCCCTCCTGCCCGGCGACCTGCGCTGCCACCGCGATCAGGTGCCCGATCAGCGACGCGTTGTCGCCGTCCACGTGCAGCGGCCCGCTGATGTGCTCGCGCGGGATAATCAGAATATGCACGGGCGCTTGCGGCTTGATGTCGCGAAAGGCAACCGCCTGCTCATCCTCATACACGATGTCCGCCGGTTGCCGCCCTGCCACAATTTCGCAGAATATGCACGTCATCGGCTCACCCCACCTTTCGCTTCTCCCACGCACACGCCCGCCTGCCGCTCGCCCACCAACGCCTGATCGCCCAGGCGCACCAGCCGGACGGGGACGATCTGGTTCGTCAGCACGTCGGGCGCGTCCAGCGTCACACGCAGGTAGTTGTCGGTCAGCCCTGTGTTACAAAAGCCCTCCGGCGACGCCCCCGCCACCTGCTCCCACAGCACAGGCATCACCTGCCCGACGAAGCGCGCGTAGAAGCGCCGCCCGCCCTCGTCGGAGAGCGCCAGCATCCGCGCGCTGCGCTCGCGCTTCGTCTCGTCGGGCACCTGCCCGGCCATGCGCGCCGCTGCCGTGCCGGGCCGCGCCGAATAGCGGAAGACATGCAGCTTCATGAAGTCCATCTCGCGCGCGAAAGCATAGCTGGTCTCGAATTCGTCGTCCGTCTCGCCGGGGAAGCCCACGATGAGGTCGGTGCTGATCGCCAGGTCAGGAATGCCGGCGCGCGCCTCGGCCACCAGCTCGCGGAAGGCGGCCTGCGTCGTGCGACGGGCCATGCGCCGCAGCGTGGCATCGCAGCCGCTTTGCAGCGGCAGGTGCAGGTGCCGGCACAGGCGCGAGTCTTCCCACAGCCGGAAGAAGCCCGGCGGAATGTCCCACGGCTCCAGCGAAGACAGGCGCAGGCGCGCGACAGGCGTCCGGCTCAGCAGCGCCTCGACCAGCGTTCGCAGCCCGGCGCGGTCGCCCCAATCGTGCCCGTAGGACCCCAGGTGAACGCCGGTCAATACCGCTTCGTGGTAGCCAGCCGCGGCCAGGTGCGTCACTTCCGCCACAACATCGTCCAGAGGACGGCTGCGCGCCGGGCCACGCGCAATGGTCGTCACGCAGAACGTGCAGCGGTTATCGCACCCATCCTGCACCTTGACAAATGCCCGCGTGCGCCCCAGCGCCCCTGGCCGGAATTCGCGGGTCAGCGGCTCGCGGTCGAACGGCTCGATCTCTTCGGGCAGCCCCAGCACGAGCGGCACCAGGCGCTCTTTGTCCAGATTATCCACCACGCGCTGAACGCCGGGCAGCGCCCGCACCGCGTCCGGCGACAGGTGCGCGTAGCAGCCGGTCGCCACGACCGGCGCGCCGGCGCTGGCCCGGTTCAGCCGGCGGATGATCGTGCGGCTGGTGCGCGCCGCCTCGCGCGTCACCGCGCACGTATTGACCACGCACAGGTCGGCGTCCTCTGCCGTCTCCGCCAGGGTGTGCCCGGCGCGCTCGAACTGCCTGCCCAGCGTCTCGATCTCGCTCTGGTTCAGCCGGCAGCCAGTGGACTCCAGATAAACGCGCATCACTCGCTCACTCCGTCGCCGCGCCCGGCCCCACGATGATCAGGTCGTCAAAGGCGACGGTGACCGCGCTGCCGTCAATGGTGCCCGCCGCCAGGGCGATGTGCCCCTGGGTGAAAGCTGCATCACGGTACACGTCGGTCAGCGTGCCGCCGTCTACGCACACGCCCGGCCCGATCCACATGCTGTTGAGGTTAGCCCCCTTCAGGCATAACCACACCGGCTCGCCGTTGACGAAGAAGCGGAATTCGTCACCCCGCCCGATCACGTGCAGCTCGTTAGGCGCAGCGCCAAGACGAATCGCGTCGGTCATGCCCCAGTCGCTGATCCGCTCCTGCACCCCGCCCCGCACCTTCGCCAGCGAATAATAGCCGTCAGCAGTGACGCAGAAGAGGTAGAAGTTGCGCTCGTCGCGGTAGCGAAACGCCACACAATACTGGTTCTGGTCCACAGGGCCATCCAGCAGGCGGGCCGTCACGCGCAGATCGAGATCGCCGAATTTGCGGTCGAGCGCGGACCAGATCACCTGCTCGGCCACGCCGGAGCCATAGCGGATGACCAGCGCGTTATCCGGTTCGCCGCCAGCCGGGCTGCCGCTCGGAGACTCCACCTGCACTGAATCCCGCCCCGGATAGAGATCCCACTCGTCGTTGAAGGCATCGAATGAAGTCGCGTACAGCAGCTCGCCCGGAGCCGGGCGCGGCACTGGAAGCTCGTACAGCCAGTCGGTCACCACCGCCAGCCCCAGCCCCAGCGCTAATGCAGCGACCAGCGCCAGGCCGATCATGGCCCACCCCAGGCGGCGCACCATCACAATAGCGCCCCGGTCGTACACCTCGAACAAGCGCCGAAAGGCCGGGCGTGTAGTCGCCAGCCAGTACCACGCAGCCAGCAACCCCTGAATGATGAGGGCGACTGCCGCCAGGCGCACGCCCAGGCTCAGATTACTCAGCAGTTGGCCGATCACTCCCGATCCGGTCGCCCGATCCGCCTGCCACCAGACGGCGCCACCTGCGGGCAGGCTGAGCAGCAGCAGCGTCGCCGCCAGCCGCGCCGCGGCGGGCGCTCCCCGTCGCCGCCCGCCCAGCGCGCCCGCCGCGCGCAGCGTCAGCGCGCTCGCCAGCGCCAGCAGCACCGCCCCGGCCATCTGCGCCTGAATGCCCCGCTCGTAGATGCTGCCGGGGCGCGCAATGCGCAGGCCGCGCGTGATCGTCACCCGCTCGAACTCCAGCGCGAACAGATACGCCAGAATCGCCAGCGCGCCCGCCAGCAGCAGGATGCCAACTGCCGCGAAATGGGCGCGCATCGCCCGCACCGTCCACCCGGCCCAACGCGGTGGACGCTCGGACTCCGACACGCGATGGAACGGCTCAATCTGCTCGATCAAGGTCTCGGTTCCTCTGCGGAAGCTGGCGCAGTTACCGCGATGTCGCCGAATGGCCCATCCGCGTAGCCGCGCCCCGCCTTCGCAACAACGTCAAACATATCGCCGGCCAGTCCTCGCTCCGGCGATGCTGCCCCATCCGAAATCCTATGCGCGCCGGATTGTAGCATAGAGCGGGCGGCTGTCGAGGGCCGCCCAGAGCAATCACATCAAAAGGCGCTGGGGCTGCGCGCGCTGACCTCACCCTGCCCGGCGCTCAAGCCTGGCCCGCTATCCAGGCGCGCCGAGCCGGGCCAGCCCGCGCGCCGCCAGAACCGCATAGAGCGACTCCGCCGGCGCGTGCTCCACGACAAATTCATACGCGCCGCGCGCACCTTCACCCTCTCCCTGTGCCTCCAGCACCATCCCAAAGTAATACCGGCTGCGCACGTCGCCAGGAGTCAGGCTAACCGCCGCGCTCAACTCTTCGTGCGCGCGCCCTGTTTCGCCGAGACGATACAGCGCCCACCCCAGACTCGCCCGCAGGAAAGCATTCTCCGGCGCGCGCCCACAGGCGGCTTCCAGAAACGCCAGCCCCTCGCCTTCCAGCCCAAACCCGGTGTCTGCATAGAATGCCGCCAGCAGCTCAGTCCACTGAACCTGCTCAGGTTCCAGCGCGACAGCAATGCGCAGCCACTGTTCGGCCTGCGCCAGGTCGCCCCCCTCGCGCAGCGTCAGGCCGAGTTCCGCCGCCAGCGCGGGGTTCTCCGGCGCAGCCCAGTATGCGCGCAGGAAGGCGGCATAAGCCGCCTCATGGTCACCAGCCAGCCGCCAATGCAGGCCGAGCAGGTAATTCACCTGCGGGTCGGTCGGCGCCATCGCCCGCGCGCGCTCAAGGCTGGGCAGCCCGTCCAGCCCCTGCTGGTCGAATGCATATCCCAGATAGGCCAGCGCCACAGGATTCGCCGCGCTCGCTTCCAGGGCGAGTTCCAGCGCGCGCTGCGCCAGCGCCCACTCGCCCGCCCCGCCCAGCGCGATCCCCAGCGCCGCCAGCGCCTCGCCCCGCCCGCGCGAGCCGTCTGGCAGCGCGTCGAGCACGCGCCGCGCCCGCCCGGCCAACGCCGGATCAGCCTCTGCCCGCAGCAGGTGTTGCGCCGCCTCCGGCTCGACCGGCGCCAGCAGCATCCCCAGCCGCAGGTGCGCGGCAGCGTCGTCGGGGGAAGCCGCCAGCAGCGCGCGCAGCGTGTCTTCGGCGGCGTCCCAATCATGCGCGGCAATCTGCGCGGCAGCTTGCCCATGCAGGCTGGTTGGATCGTCTGGCTGCGGAGTTGACCGGAACGTTGGTGCAGGGAGGGGTCTGGGAGCGCTCGCTACGGCGCGCGGCCAGGGAGAGACAAGGGGACTGCTGACGATGCCCACCAGCAACCCGATCAGCAGCGCGGACAGCCACCAGCGCACGGAGCCGCGCCTGGACCTTACACAGACCGATAAGCGATGCGCATCATGCATGAAGCTGCAGGGCGCTCAGCACAGCCCGCCCGATCTCTTCCACCTTGAACGGCTTGATCAGGTAACCCTGCACGCCCTGGAGCTTGCCCATCAGCCGGTTGGCCGGGTCGCCATACGCCGTGATGACCAGAAAAGCCGGGTTCGCCCCGCCATGAGGCCGTTCGCGCATCTCTTCCAGCAGCCGCCACCCGGTGATGTCCGGCAGCGCGATGTCCAGCAGCACCAGGTTGGGTTTCTCACTGGCGTACAGTGCTAACCCCTGATGACCATCGGCTGCGTGCCAGACTTCGAACCCCATTCGCCCCAGGATCGTTCGCAAGATGGTGCCCAGCTCCAGGTCATCTTCAACGATCAGCACCCGGTGCCCTGGGTCAACCACCTGGGCAATGCTGCGCGGCTGGCCTTCGTCCTGTCCAGCCCAATCGTACAAGGGAACTCCTCCCGGCGAATCGGGGCGCTCGCTCATGTCGGCTCCTCCGGCCTGCTATGGCGACTCCTGCGCCTATTCGGCCTGCGCAGTTCGCGCGTCATTATAGCATAGGACGGCGCTGTCCACGCGGCGCACCACAGAGCGCACCGGCTCTCATTCCCGATCCTTCAGCCGCTTGTCCACCAGGCCCTCGAACGGGTCCGTGCCGGGCTTGACCAGCACATCGCGCGAGCGCCCGCCTGGCTTCTGCTCGCCGACAATGCCCAGCTCGTACAGCAGGTCCACGATTCGCGCCGCGCGCGGGTAGCCCAGCCCAAGCCGCCGCTGGATGAGCGAAGCCGAAGCCTCTCCCGCCTCGACGACCAGCGCGATAGCTTCCTCGAGCATCGGGTCCGTCTCGGCCAGCACTTCGCGGCGAGTCATGCCGCGCTCCCAGGGGCCAATCGTGATCGGCTCCAGTGCGCCCGCCGCGATCTGCTGTTCGTGCCACCCCCGCCAATGCTCGACGACTGCGCTCACTTCCTCATCAGACACGTAGCAGCCCTGGATACGCTGCGGCCCGGCGGCATCGGGCGCGAGGAACAGCATGTCGCCCCGGCCCATGAGCATCTCGGCCCCGGAAGTGTCCAGGATCACGCGCGAGTCAATGCTCGACGCGACGGCGAACGAAATGCGCGCCGGGAAGTTCGCCTTGATCAGCCCGGTGATCACGTCCACGCTGGGCCGCTGCGTGGCGACCATCAGGTGCATCCCCACCGCTCGCGCCATCTGCGCCAGGCGGGTCAGCGCCCGCTCGGTCTCGTCGGGGCGCTGCATCATCAGGTCGCCGATCTCGTCAATGATGATCACGATATACGGCAGGGCTTCGCTGGCCCGTTTACGGCCAAGCCCCGCGTTGTAGACGTGAATATTGCGCGCTGCTTCCTGCTCCAGCAGGCGATAGCGCCGATCCATCTCGCGGGTGGCCCAGCGCAACACGCCGATGATGCGATCCAGCTCGGTTTCCACCGGCCCCAACAGGTGCGGCAAGCCGTTGAAACGGCTTAACTCGACCATCTTGGGGTCAAGCAGCACCAGGCGCACCTGTTCCGGGGTGCTGTTCATCACCAGCGCCGTCGTCATCGCCGCCAACATGATAGACTTGCCCGAACCGGTTGTGCCGGCGATGAGCAAGTGCGGCATCGTGCCCAGGTCGGCGACGAACGCCGCGCCGGAGGTGTCGCGCCCCAATGGCAGCGCCAGGGGATGGTGGCGAACTCTGTAAAACACCTCAGACTCCAGCACCGGGCGCAGAGCAACAGTGCTGGGCTGGCGGTTCGGCACTTCCACACCGACATACGACTCGCCGGGCACCGGCGCCTGGATGCGCAACCGCCTGGCAGAGAGCGCCAGCGCCAGGTCGCCGTTGAGGTTGGTGATCTCGCTGACCCGCACGCGGTTGACGACTCGCTCGCCGTCCTCGGTCAACTGCTCGGTGAGCGGCGATACGGCGTACTGCGTGACCGTCGGCCCCACCTTCACGTCAATCACTTCCGTCTCAACGTCGAACTCGAGCAGCGTGTGCCGGATGATGCGCACGTTGGTGTTGATCTCCTCAGCGGTCGGGATGTTCAGTTCCAGATCGCTCAGCAGGTCCAACGGTGGCAGATTCGCGTCGCGCTTGCCGACCTTCTTCACTTCGCGGAAGTCGTCCACCGTGAAAGTGCGCCCACCTTCCGGATCGGGCGACGCCCGGCGGATGCGCCCGCGCACGCCGTTACTGGGCGGCAACTCGCGCGGGACGACCGACTCGCGCCCGCCCGGCTCGCCCAGCGAGACCAGGCTGCGCCCATTCGCCGCGCCGAGCTTGCCGCGCGCCTGCGCAGCGATCTCCTGCCGCTCCGTATTCGTCGGGCGGGCCGCGTTGCGTCGCGAAGGCAGCGAGGCGCCTTCTTCCGCGCCGGAGATGTCAGCCGGCGCGCGCCCCAGAGACTCGACCTCGTTCGCGCGAGGGTTGCCCGGGTTATCTGCGCGCCCGTCCGGATCGTCCAGGCGCTTCAGGCCGCGCTCGAGCAGCGCGCGCACTCGCTGTGCCGCCAGCAGCACATGCTGCACCCGCAACTGCAACAAGAAGATCACGCTGACAACCAGAGCGGTGATGAGAAGAAGCTCCATGAGCGCGCGGCCCATGCCCGTCAGCGACAACAGCTCCGTGAGCAGCCAGCCCAGGTACCCGCCCCCCTTGCCCTCGCTGGCCAGCACACGCGGCTCGGGGTCGTTCGCCAACACATGCAGCAGAGCCGCCAGCGCCGCGAACCCCAGCTCGAAGGCCAGGATGGCCCCCCACCCCACGCTGATCGTGCGGCTAAATTTGGACATCAGCACGACGATGCCCGCTGCCACCAGCCCCAGAGCAATCATATAAGCAGCGTTGCCAGAAAGCTGGCGCAGGGCGCGCGCGAGCGCGATCGCCAGAGGTGCCTCAGAGGAAGTATTGAGCAGCGCGTTGAGCGTCACCACGCCCAGCACGATCAGCAACAGCGCGCCCAGTTCGTCAACCCGGGGGGGGAGTTTCTGCCTCAGGTCCTGCCAGAAAGCGCGATCGGTCGCCCTGGCGACGACCTTGCCGGCGATCTGGCGCGCTTGCCGAAAGACGCTGGGCCGCTTCTGAATAGTAGGGCGCACTCGCGCCCGCCCCGTCGCAGACGGCTTGCTCTTGCGCGCCGGGGCCTGTTTGGCTGTTGGGCGCGGCGCCGGAGCCTTGTCCGCCTGCTTCCCCTGGGACCTGGCCGGCTGGCTCTTGCCCTGACGCGGCTTCTGTCCTTGCGACGCTTGCTTGCCAGCCTTGTCGCCGCCCGGCGTACCGCGCCGCTCAGAAGTAGAACGACCGCCAGCGGCGGCCCTCTGCCTGGCCATCCGACTCGTTCCCCTCACCTGCCAGCGTTGAGCTGTCCACTGGCTGCAATCTGCCCCATCAGCTTCGTCACTTTATTCTAGCACTGGTGTTCTAGCCCTGCAAAGAGTGGCGTTGGTGCGCGTCGCCAAGCGCGTACTGGTTTTTGCGCGCCATTTCAGTTAAGATACCCGGCGCACACGCTGCAAGGAGACCTTCGTGCCCAAGCCTGTACATATTGCGCCGTCCATCCTGGCGGCAGATTTCACGCGCCTGGGCGAGCAGATTGCCGACGCCCAGGCCGGCGGCGCCGACTCGATCCACGTGGACATCATGGATGGCCGCTTCGTGCCCAATATTACCATGGGGCCGCTCATCGTGGCTGCCGTACGCCGCGCGACTTCGCTGCCGCTGGACGTGCACCTGATGATCGTCGAGCCAGAACGGCACATCCCTGCTTTCGTCGAGGCCGGGGCCAGCAGCATCTCCGTTCACGTGGAAACGTGCCCGCATCTGTACCGCGTCGTCCAGCAGATCCGCGAGCTTGGCGCGAAGCCGGCGGTCGTGCTCAACCCGCATTCGCCCGCCGTGCTGATCCAGGAAGTCCTGCCAGAAGTGGACATGGTGCTGGTCATGACCGTCAACCCTGGCTTCGGCGGGCAGCGCTTCATCCCGCTGATGCTGCACAAGATCCGCCAGATTCGCGCCATGATCACCGAACTGGGCCGCTCGATTGACGTGCAGGTAGACGGCGGCATTGATAGGCAGACAGCGCCGCTCGTCGTGGCGCACGGCGCGAACGTGCTCGTCGCCGGGACTTCTATCTTCGGGGCCAGCGAGGGCATTCGCGAGGCCATCGCCGGCTTGCGCGCAGCGGCCAGCGTCGGGTGAGATCAAACGAAAAAGCCAGCTTTTGCTGGCTTCAGGTAACGCTCGCAATGCAGCGAACGAGACCTACTTCGTGCGGACTTTGGCATCCTTGCCCATCGTGCGAATGCACCTGGCGCATACGTACTTGCTCACCAGGCGGCCTTTCTCCATCACCTGTATCCGCTGGATATTGGGCCGGAACTGCCGTCTGGTCCTGCGGTTCGAGTGGCTGACATTGTGACCGAACTGTGGCCCTTTGCCACACACTTCACACTTTGCCATTGGAATGCCTCATAGAAGGTCTGTTCAAACAAGCGGACGCCATGCTACCATAGAGCCGAGCGCAATGCAAGGGCTATCATGGATCTGTGACGGGACAAACGTATGACCACCAACGAAACGCCTCGCGGCTCAATTGAGATCTCGCCCTCGGTGATTGCCACGCTCGCCAGCCACGCCGCCTTGCAGACGTATGGCGTGGTAGGCATGGCTTCCCCCAACCTGGCGTCCGACATCGCCGCGAGCCTCACCCGCGATCCCAATCGCGGCATTGCGGTACGCCTGGACGGTGCCCATATCGTCATTGATGTGTACGTCATCATCACGCATGGCACCCGCATCGCCTCCGTCGCCAACAGCCTGATCAATAGCGTGCGCTACGCTGTGGAACAGGCGACAGGCTTGTCGGTGGGCCAGGTCAATGTGCGCGTCCAGGGCTTGCGCGTCAGCAAAACAGAATGAGGGTGTAATGACCGCCAAGGCACACAACGCAGCTCCCCCTCCCTCCGGGCCAACCGCCTGTGATGGTCAGGCTTTCAAGCGACTCGTGCAGGCAGGCCGCGACTGGCTTGACCGGCATCATGCGCTGGTCAACCAGTTGAACGTGTTCCCCGTCCCGGATGGAGACACCGGCACAAATATGCTCATGACGATGCGCAACGCCGTCAAGGAAGTCGAGGCGAATCCCAGCGATCACATCGGGCAGGTCGCCGCCCAGATCGCGCACGGGGCCATGATGGGATCACGTGGCAATTCGGGCACCATCCTCTCCCAGTTGTGGCAGGGGTTCGCCCATGCGCTGCGCGATCACAAGTCGCTCACGCCGGAGCTGCTCGCCAGGGGCCTGCGCGAAGCGTCCGACACGGCCTATCGCGGCGTCATCAAGCCGGTGGAAGGCACGATCCTCACCGTTGCCCGCGAGGCAGCAGAAGCCGCCCAGGAATCAGCGCGCGACACGCACGACCTGGTTGAAATTCTGCGCCGCGTGGTTCTGCGCGCCAAAGATGCGCTGGCGCGCACGCCGGAGATGCTGCCCATCCTGCAAAAAGCGGGCGTCGTGGACTCGGGGGGCAGCGGACTGGTGTACATCCTCGAAGGGATGCTGCTCTATCTGCAGGGGGAACAGATCGAGGTGGAAGAGATTATCGCAGCCGAAGCGCGCGACCTGGCAACAACCCTCGCACCCGAAGACGAGCTTGGCTATGGCTATGACGTGCAGTTCATCCTCAAAGGCGACGGCCTCGACGTGAACACCGTGCGCGCGGCCATTGACCAAATGGGCTGGTCAACGCTGGTCGTCGGCAGCCAGGACGCCATCAAAGTGCACGTCCACGTGCACGACCCCGGCATTCCGCTCAGCTATGCCGTCAGCCTGGGCGCGCTCAGCGACATCGTGGTCGAGAACATGCAGGAGCAATTCCAGGATTACGTGCGCGAGCGCGGAACCGCAGAACCGCCAGCGAAAGCCCAGCCAGCCGGTGCCCAGGCGGAAATCCCGCCTATCGAGCTTGACTCGGACGACATTGGCGTGGTCACTGTGGCCTCCGGCGAGGGCCTGGCCCGCGTCTTCCGCCAACTGGGAGCTGCCGGGCTGGTGATGGGCGGGCAGACCAATAACCCCAGCACCCAGGAGATTCTGGACGCGATCCAGCATGTGCCCACCGAGAAGATCATCCTGCTGCCCAACAACAAGAATATCATCCTGGCCGCCGAACAGGCCGCCCGCCTGGCCACAGACCAGACTGTCGTTGTCATCCCCACGCGCAGCATGCCCCAGGGCATCAGCGCCCTGCTGCCCTACGATCCCAAAGGCGACCTGGAGACGGTGGCCGAGGCCATGCTCCAGGCGAAAGACAACGTCGTGACCGGCGAGATCACCACCGCCACCCGCAGCGTTGAGCTTAACGGCGTCCAGGTCGCCAGCGGGCAGATCATCGGGCTGGTGGACGGAACGCTGGCCGTTGCCGGCGACAACCTCAGCTCTGTGCTGCGCTCGACGCTGGAGCAGATGTGTTCCCACACCTGCGAGCTGATCACGCTGTACTTCGGCAACGGCATCCGGGAAGCAGAGGCCCGCCAGGTGACCGACAGCCTGAGCGCCCTCTACCCCGATCAGGAATTTGAGGTAGTATACGGCGGCCAGGCGCACTATCACTACATCCTGAGCGCCGAATAGCTCCGGCCTGGGTCGCCCGTGTCGTAGGGAGACAGAATCGTTGGGCAGAGTGCGAATCGTCACCGACAGCACGGCGCAGTTCCTCGACCCGGCCAGTGTGGAGCGCCTGGGGATCGAGGTGGTCCCGCTATCCATCAGCCTGGGCACGCGCGTCTATCGCGAAGGGCAGGATATTGATCCGGCGACCTTCCTGCGCCTGGCCCAGCAGAACGACATTCCCGCCCGGCTCATCGCGCCCAGCCCGGAAGACTTCGCGACGGTCTTCCGCCGCCTCAATCAGGAGACCGACCAGGTCGTGGCCCTGCTCATGTCGCGCCAGCTCAGCCAGACCTGGGAGAACGCTCTGCGCGCCAGCAAGACGCTACTCGGTCGCTGCGAGATCGTGCCTCTGGACTCGATGACACTCTCGGTGGGCCTCGCTCTGCTGGTCGAAAGAGCGGCGCAGGCAGCCCAGAGCGGCGCATCTCTGGACGAGATAGTCCACCAGGTTCGGTCGCAGTCGCCGCAGGTCTACTCGGTCTTCTACGTCAGCGGGCTTACCTACCTGCGCCACACCGGTCTGCTCAGCGAAGCGCAGACCGTCCTGGGCACGCTGCTGGACATCAAACCCTTCCTCACCATCGAGGAAGGGAAGCTGATCCCGATGGAAAAGGTGCGCACCCAGGTTCAGGCCATTGACAAGATCGTGGAGTTCGTGGCGGAGTTCTCCGCCCTGGAACAGTTGATCATCCTGCACAGCGCGCCCCACCCCACCGAGCGCACGCGCCTGCTGATCGAGCGCCTGGCGACCGAGTTCCCCGGATGCTCGTTCCCGCTGGTCATGTATCAGCCCAGCCTCGCCGCGCTGATCGGGCCGGACGGCGTTGGGGTGGTCGTCTACGAAGACCCGGACGCAGAGGATAGCCTGTCATGAAGTCCGTCCTCGTCATGACCGACAGCACGTGCGATCTGCCCCGCGACTGGATCGCCCGTTACGACATCCGCGTCGTGCCCACCTATGTCCATTTCGGGCTGGAAAGCCTGGCCGACGACGGCGTGCAGATCACCCGGCCAGAGTTCTACCGGCGGCTGACCACCGTCGCCGAGTTGCCCAAGACTTCCGCGCCGCCGCCCGGACAGGTGCTCGCGGTGATGCAGCAGGCCCTGGCCGACGCTGAGCACGTCATCGGCATCACCGCCCCGGCCAAGCTGAGCGGCATCTTCAACACGTTCCGCCTGGCCGCCGAGCAAAGCGCGCCGCAGCGCGTCACGCTGATCGACAGCGGTCTGGTGAGCATGGGGCTGGGCTGGCTGGTCCTGCTGGCCGCCAAGCGCGCCCAGGCAGGCGTGGCGCCGGCGGCCATCGCCGCAGAAGTGCGCACCGCTGTGCCGCGCGCCGACGTCTGGGCGGCGCTGGACACCTTCGAGTACGTGCGGCGCAGTGGACGAGTCGGCTGGGCGACGGCAATGGTCGGCGAGCTGTTCCAGATCAAGCCGATCATCCGCCTGTACGATGGCGTGGTGTCCTCAGTCACCCGAGCGCGCACCTCTCAGCGGGCGTTCGCGGCCCTGGCGGAGCTGGCGCACGATGCCGCCCCGCTGCAACACCTGGCTGTGATGCATACACAATTCCCGGAAGGTGGCCAGCGCCTTCGCGAGGCGCTGGCCGACCTCGTGCCGCTCGCCGAGGTCCCGGTCGTGGACGTCACGCCAGTCCTCGGTGTGCATGTCGGGCCGAGAGCGCTCGGCGTCGGCGTGCTACGTCAAGCGTAACCAGAAAGATAACCCTATGCCTTCGGCGCTAGAAACACTGGTCAAAATCCTGAAGCTGGAGCAGGAAACCGGCTTCCGCAACACCGCGGTCATCGGCGGATTGGGGTCGTTTGTCGGCAACTGGGAGCGCGATGCGCGCCAGCAGGCCAAGCGCCCAGAACATCACGTGCTCATTGATGACCTGATTCAGCTTCTGCACGATTACGACGACAAAGACAGCGCAGACCAGCGCCGCGAGTCGGTCAAATACATGCTGGGACGCATCACCGGGCGCATCCAGCCGCCCCGCCCCGCCCAACCAGAGACGGTTGCGCCGCCGGAAGCCGGCGAGCAAGAGTCGGACGCCGCAGCCGATCTCCCGGTTGACGGCGAACAGCAGGACGCCGGACAGGACGCTGAGACCGTAGAGGAGAGCTACACCCCGCCGCCGCCCGCCCGCGATCAACCGGCCAGGCACCGCGCGCTCCCTTCGCGACGGGGACGCCGTCCGGCGCTCTCGCCCGAAGAGGCTGCCGCGAAGCTGGCCGCCCTGCAGACGCCGGTGAGCGCGCTGCATCGGGTCGGCGAGAAGATGGCTGAGAAGCTGGGCCGTCTGGGCATCGTCACCGTCGGCGATCTGCTGTTCACGTTTCCCCGCCGCTACGACGACTACACGCGTATGCGCACATTCAACCGGCTGGTGCCCGGCGAGACGGTGACGGTGGTCGCCGCCATCCGCAACGTCGCCCGCAGGCAGGGGCGCGCCGGACGCCCGTATCTGTCGGTCGTGCTGGAAGACGGCACCGGCACTCTGCAGGCGGTCTTCTTCGGCCAGCTTTGGCTTCAGCGCCAGTTCAAGCGCGGCAGCATGATCGTCGCCAGCGGCAAGGTCGAGCAGTTCCGCAACGAAGTGATGATGACCAATCCCGAATGGGAGCTTCTGGAGCGCGAGCACCTGCACACCAACCGCATCGTCCCCGTCTATCCGCTCACCAAAGGGTTGTCGGCGCGGACGATGCGCCGGCTGATGCGCCAGGCGCTGTCCGATCACGCCGCGAATGTCCCCGACTACCTGCCCGAATCGGTGCTGGAGCGCACCGGCTTGCCCGATCTGAGCTGGGCACTTGAGCAGGTGCACTTCCCGGACTCGCACGACTATCTGGAACACGCCCGGCAGCGCCTGAGCTTCGACGAGCTGTTCCTGTTTCAGATGGCGGTTATGGAAGCGCGGCGCGACTGGCAATCGGCCCCTGGCCAACCGCTCGCCGTGCCGGATGAGTGGCTGGGGGCGGCGCTCGCCGCCCTCCCCTTCCAGTTGACGGCGGCCCAACAGCGCGCGCTGGACGACATCCGCCGCGACCTGGCGCGCGACGTGCCCATGAATCGCCTGTTGCAGGGAGACGTGGGATCGGGCAAGACCGCCGTAGCCGCCCTCGCCCTGGCCATCGCTGTGCACAACGGCAAGCAGGCCGCGCTCATGGCCCCGACGAGCATCCTGGCCGAGCAGCATGCCCGCAATGTCACCGGGCTGCTGCGCGCCCTGCCCGGCGGGGAGCAGATAGAGTGCCGCCTGCTGACCGGCAGCACGCCTTCTGCCGAGCGCGACGAAATCTACGCGGGCCTGGCCGAAGGGAGCGTGCACGTGGTCATCGGCACGCACGCGCTCATTCAGGGCGGCGTGACCTTCCGCGATCTGGCCCTGGCCATCGTGGACGAGCAGCACCGCTTCGGTGTAGAACAGCGCGGTAGCCTGCGCGGCAAAGGCTTCAACCCGCATGTGCTCGTCATGACGGCGACACCCATCCCGCGCACGCTCGCCCTGACGCTCTACGCCGACCTCGACCTGTCCCTCATAGACGAGCTGCCTCCGGGCCGCTCGCCCGTCGAGACGCGCGTCCTGCGCCCGGTCGAGCGCGAGCGAGTCTACAGCTTCATTCGCGCCCAGCTTGGCAAGGGACGCCAGGCGTTCATCGTCTATCCTTTGGTGGAAGCGACCGACGACCAGGAAGAGGGCCAGGCGGCTGTCGAGGAATACGAGCGGCTGCGATCTGCCATCTTCCCAAACTACCGCCTGGGGCTGCTGCACGGACGCATGGCCCCGGCGGAGAAAGACGCCGTCATGCACGCTTTCGCCAGCGGCGAGCTTCAGATACTGGTCGCTACGTCGGTCATCGAGGTGGGCATTGACGTGCCCAACGCCAGCGTGATGCTGATCGAGCACGCCGAGCGCTTTGGGCTGGCGCAGTTGCACCAGTTCCGGGGGCGTGTCGGGCGCGGTGAGCACCGCTCCTACTGCCTGCTGATCACCGAGACCCCGTCTGAGGAAGCCATCGCGCGGCTCAGCGCCCTGGAAGAGACAACCGATGGCTTCAAGCTGGCCGAGATTGACTGGCGGCTGCGCGGGGCCGGCGATCTGTTGGGCATCCGCCAAAGTGGCGCGCAGCAGTTCCGCCTGACCGAGCTGATGAACCCGCGCCTGGTCGAGCTGGCCCAGCGTGAAGCGCGCACCGTCTATGCCGACGATCCGCCGCTGGGCCGTCCGGAACACCAGTTGCTCGCTCAGCGCCTCCAGGCTTTAGCCGGGCGTCGGGGCGACATAAGCTGACACCTGCGCGCCCCCTGTGGCGGGCGCAGCGACGATATAGGACGAGACACTATGCGTAATGATCACATCTGCTGCGCCATCTTCCCTGGCTCGTTCAACCCCGTCCACTATGGCCATGTGGACATTGCCCAGCGCGCGCAGCGCATGTTCGATGAAGTGATCGTGGCCGTCTATGTGCATCCCGGCAAGCCCAACCTGTTCTCTGGTGAAGAGCGCGTCGCCCTGGTTCGGGAAGCGTTGAAAAATGAGCCGCGCGTGCGAGTTGCGTCATACAATAAATTAACTGTAGACTATGCACGAGAGGTTGGCGCTCACGCCATCGTGCGCGGGCTGCGCGTGTTTTCGGATTTCGAGCTGGAGTTCCGCATGGCGCTGGCGAACCGCCGGCTCGCGCCGGACATCGAAATCGTGACATTTATCGCCGCCGAGGAACACCTGCACATCAGTTCGAGCACGATTCGTGAGATCGCATCGTTGGGGGGGGATGTGTCTTCGATGACGCCGCCGCATGTAGTCGTAGCCCTGCAGCGGCGTTTCGAAGAGCTTAGAGCGCAAGGATCCAACTCCTCCTATATGGTCAGTATAAATGAGTAGCAACGCACCGGAGTGGGGAGGCAGCACATGGATATCCAACACCTGGTAGACCGCCTGGAAGACCTGATTGACGAAGGGCGTCACGTTCCTTTCAGCAAATTCACGCTCATTGACGAAGAGCGCGCGCTGGAGATTATTGACCAGATGCGCATTTCGGTGCCAGAGCAGATCGAGATAGCCTCGCGCGTGATCAACCAGCGCGACCGTGTGCTGGCTCAGGCCACCGAGGAAGCCGAGCGCGTCCGGCAGATCGCCCGCGATCAAAGCAAAGACATGGTGGAGCGTGACGCCATCGTGAAAAAGGCGCGCAGCCAGGCCCAGAACATCGTCGAAGAGGCGTACCGCGAGGCAGAGAATATTCGCGCCGATGCCGACAGCTACGTGGTGGAAGTGCTCAAAGAGTTGGAAGGGCAGCTCATGCACAACCTCGCCGTAGCGCGCAACGGCGTGGCCAAGATCATGGAGGCGCGCGCTGCCAGCCGCGCCCAGACGCAAGTCGCCGCCGAGCAGGAAAGGCAGAGCATCGCCCTCCCTGTCGAAGAATACGCCGAAGCCACCCTTGATCAGGACAGCAGCCGGCCCGGCCCAAGCGACTGATTCGCCGCTCTGGCGTTGCGCGCACTGCGCGTCCCAGCCTTGACAGTCCCGTGAAGGCTGCTTATAATTCTGCGCGTTGCCCGGCCCGAACGCCGGACATGCGTCTGTCTAAGGAGACTTCAATGGGTCCGCTACCCAAGCGAAAAACGTCCAAGACCCGCCGCGACAAGCGGCGTTCGCACGACCATCTGGCGCCGCGCCATCTCGTCCTCTGCAACGAGTGCGGCAATTACAAGCCGTCGCACGAAGTCTGCCCGCATTGCGGCATGTATCGCGGTCGTGAAGTGCTGCAGGTTGCCGAAGAAAAATAGCAGACCGGCGACAGCCATTCCCGGACAGCAATGCTGGGGGCCGTGCCTTGACGAGCACGGCTCTTTGCGTTATGAACCCTGGTGTGTGACCGCATCTGTTCACAAAGGAAGGAACACCCCATGATCAGTTGGCAGGCCACTGCGCTGCTTTTCCCCGGACAGGGATCGCAGGAGGTTGGCATGGGGGCCGACCTGGCTGCCGCTTTCCCCGGCGCGCGTGCCGTCTTCGCCCAGGCGGATGAAGTGCTTGGCTTTCCCCTCAGCAGCCTGTGCTTCAATGGCCCCGCCGAAATCCTCAACGACACGCTCAACACTCAGCCGGCCCTGTTCGTCATGGGCGTCGCTCTGGTACACGTCCTGAGCGAAGCGCTCGGCGACACGTTCCAGCCGGCGTGCGCAGCCGGGCACAGCCTCGGCGAGTTGACGGCCCTGACCGCCGCTGGCGCTATGACTTTTGCAGACGGGCTGCGCTTGGTCCGCGAGCGCGGGCGGCTGATGCACGAAGCCAGCCATCGCGCGCCTGGCGCGATGGCCGCTGTGCTGGGGCTGGACACAGAGGCGTTGGCCGCCCTCTGCGCAGAGACGAGCGCCCAGACCGGTCGTCCGCTGGTGATCGCCAACGACAACTGCCCCGGCCAGGTCGTCATCTCCGGCGATAAGCCAACCCTGGAGCTGGCCCTGCCCCGGATTGAGGCGGCTGGCGCCAAGCGCGTTGTCCCGCTGACGGTCAGCGTGGCCTCCCACTCCCCGCTCATGGAGAGCATCACCGCCGATTTCGCCAGCGCGCTGGCGGCCACACCTTTCAGCGCCCCCCGCCTGCCCGTGATTGGCAATGTGCACGCTGCGCCGCTGGAGTCCGCTGAGGCCATCCGCACCGAGCTTGGCGCGCAGCTTACCTCAACCGTGCGCTGGACGCAGTCCGTCCAGACGATGCGCGCGCGCGGAATCGAGACGTTCGTCGAGCTGGGGCCGAAGGACGTGCTGACGGGTCTGGTCAAGCGCATTGACCGCGCCGCGCAGCGCCACACGCTCAATTCCGCCGAAGCGGTGCAGGCGTTTCTCCGCGAGTGCGACATTCCATCCTGATTGGGCACTATGCCCAACGATTTCCGAGCTACCCCAGCAGATCATCCAGATTGACTGTTGGGGTTGTTTGATTCTTGTGAGCAATGCACAAAATCCCCACTGGCTCCGGGACTTCGCGCCACTATAATCAGCGGCTACCGATCGTCGCAGACAGGAGTCGCCACAATGGAAGACAAAGCGCACGCCATTATCGAGACCGCCAGGGCAGAAGGCGTGAAGTTCATTGACTTGCAGTTCACCGACATCTTCGGCGCGACCAAAAGCGTGACCATCCAGGACGTGGGGCTGGAAGATGCGCTTGAGCGCGGTGTGTGGTTTGACGGGTCCTCGATCCAGGGTTTCGCCCGTATTGAGGAATCGGATATGTTCCTGCGCCCCGATCCGATCACTTTTCGCGTGTTGCCCTGGACGCTGGACGATCCGTTGGGGCGACGCGCGCGCATCATCTGCGACGTATACAACCCCGACGGCACCCCGTTCGAAGGTGATCCGCGCTATGCACTCAAGCGCGCGATAGCCCACGCCGAGAAGCTCGGCTACGTCTACAACACGGGGCCAGAGCTGGAGTTCTTCCTCTTCCGCGAAAACGGTCGCGAAGCGGTCCCTCACGATGTCGGCGGCTATTTCGACTTCTCGCCCGGCGACGAGGCGCAGCGCGTGCGCAGCGACATCACTCGCGCGCTGCTGGCCCTGCGCATCCATGTCGAGATGGCCCATCACGAGGTGGCGATCGGTCAGCACGAGATTGACTTCCGCTACGAGCAGGCCCTCCACGCCGCCGACAACTCCGTGACCTTCAAGTACACGGTCAAGGGCATCGCCGCCAAACACGGCCTCATCGCCACCTTCATGCCCAAGCCCGTCTTCGGCATCAACGGCAGCGGCATGCATGTCCACCAGAGCTTGATGGATCGCCAGACCGGCGAGACCAGGATGTATGATCCGTCGGGCGTGTTCAACCTGTCGGCTGTTGCGCGGCAGTTCGTCGCCGGGCAGCTCGCCCACGCCCGCGCCCTCGCCGCCGTCGTCGCGCCGACGGTCAACAGCTACAAGCGCCTGACCCCCGGCTATGAAGCGCCCGTTTATGTGTGCTGGGCGCAGCGCAACCGCTCGGCGCTGGTGCGCGTGCCGCGCCACTCGCCGGGCCGCGAAACCAGCACGCGCGTCGAATTGCGCTTCCCCGACCCAAGCTGCAATCCCTACCTGGCCTTCGCCGTCATGCTCGAAGCGGGTCTGGACGGCATCGAGCGCGGGCTTGAGCCGCCACCCCCCGTCTCCGACGATGTCTTTCACTGGACGTCCGCCGAGCGCGAAGCCAACGGCGTGGGTGTGCTGCCGGGCACGCTGGAAGAGGCGCTGGATGCGCTGGCCGCAGACGACATCGTGCGCAAGGCGCTCGGCGACCACATCTACAACGTTTACGAGCGGGCCAAGCGCATGGAATGGGACGAATACCGCATTCACGTGACGAGCTGGGAGATCAAACGCTACATGCACACGGTGTAAGCCGCCCCCGTGCGGAAAGAGACCAGGCGCAGGGGGCCGCCCGCAGGAGTTGCCCCCTGCCTTTTCCGTTGCTATCATGGGCCTCCACCAGACCAGCTAGTCACACATCGCAGAGGTCTCATGAGTTCGAGCAGCGACCAACACAGAGCAGCCGCCACCCAGCAGGGCCAGGTACCGCTGGCCATCGTCACCGTCAGCGACACGCGCACTCCCGAAAGCGACGTGAACGGCGCCTATCTGCGCGAGCAGATCGCGGCCGCCGGCCATCGCGTGGTCGCTTATCGGATCGTCAAGGACGAAGTGGATCAGGTGCTGGAGGTGCTGGACGAGCTGGCAGCGGGCGAAGCGCGCGTGATCCTGTACAACGGCGGCACAGGCATCTCGCCCCGCGACTGCACCTACGACGCCCTCAGCCTCAAGCTGGAGAAGGTGCTGCCCGGCTTCGGCGAGTTGTTCCGAATGCTCAGCTACCAGCAGGTCGGCGCGGCGGCGATGCTCTCGCGCGCCACTGCCGGCGTCTACCGCAACACGATCATCGTCTCCACGCCCGGATCGCCCGCTGCGGTGCAGCTTGCCTGGGAAAAGCTCATCGCGCCGGAACTGACTCACCTGGCCTGGGAAGCCCTTCGCTGAGCGCCCAACAGCGGAAATCGCAGGCGAAAAACCATTGACGCGCCCGCGTCCCCTGGTATAATACCCAGGCAGTTCGGCGACGTAGCTCAGCGGTAGAGCAGGGGACTCATAAGCCCTGGGTCGTGTGTTCAAATCACACCGTCGCCACTCCTCACACTCGGCGCACCGCCGAGTTTTTGTTTGCCGTTCCTCACTTGTCGGGCGCCCCTGTGATCGCGTACACTACAATTCAGATGACTGTCGTGAGGATGGGAGCGCAAGCCATGCCCAAGCGACCAGAGATTCTGAATCAGCAGGCGCTCGAAGAAGCCCTGCGCCGCGTGGGATGCCCGGACTCGTGCATCGCGCCCACGGTGAGCAATTACCGGCTATTTGTCCCTCTGGTGCTGGCAGCGCTGGGCCGCGAGCGCGTCTATGACATCGTGCGCGAGGCGCGCGGCGATCTCGGCCTCGGCCAGCAGAACGCCGCCTGGCGCGCTTCGATCAAGCACATCGTCGCCTGGGCCGAGGCCGAGATCGACTCCTACAAGCAGCGCCGCGACCTGGAAACCCTGGCGGAGCCAGCGGACGACGGCGCAGGTCAGCTTAAGCTGCTCTGACGCACTTTGTCTGGGGCGCGCCTTCCGGTACAATCCTGGCCACGCGCATCAAGGTATTCTTCAACAGCGCATTTGAGGGAGCTTGTATGACACCGACATTCGTGGTCTTCTTTGGGCCGCCCGGCTGCGGCAAGGGCACCCAGGCCAAGCGAGCCGCCGCCGAGCTTGGCCTAGTCCAGATCTCGACCGGCGAGCTATTCCGCCAACACCTGAGCGAAAAAACGCCGCTGGGCCAGCAGGCGCAGACGTACATGAGCAAAGGCGCGCTCGTCCCGGACGAGATCACCATCGGCATGGTGCGCGAGCGACTTGCCCAGCCCGACGTGCAGACCGGCGCCATCTTCGATGGCTTCCCGCGCACGGCTGCCCAGGCGCAGGCCCTGGACGATTTGCTACATGAGCTTGGAGCCAGGCTCGATCTGGTCGTGGACTTCGCGCTGCCCATGTCCACCTCGCGCCAGCGCTTGCTGGGCCGCCAGGAAGGCCGCGCCGACGACCGGCCAGAGGTCATCGAGAAGCGCCTGAACGACCACGCCCAGGTTGAGGCGAGCGTCATGCCTTACTATCGCCAGCGCGCGGGGCTGATCAAGTCCCTGGACGCCAACCGCCCGATTGATACGATCTATCAGGACGTGCGCGACCTGATCAAGGCTGCGCTGCGCTAGAATCTGCTGATCCCGATCCCTGGGCAGTCGCTCGGACAGATGGCTCCGCTCCCTTCCTTTGGCCCGGCTGGGGGAAGGGGGCTGAAGGCCCGCGTTCTCCTCCCTTCCCCCCTTGTGGGGGAAGGGCCGGGGATGGGGGGCTAGGCCAGGCCAAATCGCGCGCCCATTTTCGCCCTGAGGTACGAGGGATATTCTCCACCCTCTACTTCTGCAGCGGCGGGAAGTCCGATCCACCTTCCAGGATCATCATGTGCCCATTGCCCAGGCTGACGTCCAGGTGCACCGCACCCCTCCCCCGGTGAACCGCATCCGTGCCCCACAGCGGCACCAGATCGCACTCGCACACCGGCAGAAAGGCCCGCCCTTCCTCGCGGGTGGCGAAGCTGGCGCTGGCCACGATGACTAGCGTCTCCTCGCTGTTCTGCCGCGCGAAAGTGATCAGCGTCGGGTTGTCGCTGTAGCCGACAAATACCGTCGCCGGGTCGGGATCGCTAAGGAGATCGGCGTGCTTCTGGCGCAGCGCAAGCGCATAGCGCACCGAGCCGATCAGGTTATCCGGGCGCGTCCAGTTAAAGGCCCACGCGCTGAATAGCGGCAGCGACTCGGCAGGGTGCTCGCGGATCATCGCGTCGGTGAAGTCCAGTCCGGTGTTGATTGGCTTGGTCTCCATCAGCTCGAAGCCGCTGTGAATGAAGGGGATGCCCGGCACCAGGATGCTGAAGGCCAGCGCGTAGTGCACGTACTGAAGAGCATAGGGCCGCACGGCAGCGCGCGGCGTATTGTGACTCTCCGCCGTCGCGAAGAAGGGCAGCGGCAGGCGTTCGTGGGCCAGCCTGCCCAGGAATTCGCGCAGCTTTTCGGGATGGTGGAGATCGAAGACAAGATAGCCCAGCACGGCGTTGTAACCCTCGTCCACGCTGGCCTGCCCGATGACGAAGTTCTCATCCCAGAAGGCGAAATCGGGGTCAATCGCCCGCGCTGACTCGACGACGCGCTGTTTGAGCGGCATGGGCAGCGCATGCCCCATGTCAATCATCACCCCGTCAATGCCGAACTCTCGCTGGTGGTGTGGGATCACGCCGGCGATGGCGTCCCACAGCGGCGCAACCGCGTTCTCCGGGCGGGCCAGCCGCTCGTCGTACATGCGCAGCGTGTTGTAGGCGATGTAGTTGAAATCCGGGTGATCATACATGCGCAGGTATGTCACATCCGTCCAGGGCGGCTGGTTGTCGTCGGGCGGCCAGTCGGTGAACGCGCCGGGGATGCGCACCCGCGTGCCGTCGTCAAGCTGGCCCACCCAACGCCCATCTTCCATCCACACCTGGTCCGGGCGGGGCGGGCGCGTGAACATGGCCCGGTGCGACTCAGGAGGCGGGGGCAGCGCCTTGAAGTCGCCGCGCACGACCTTGTCCTTGACCTGGGCCAGATCGTCCGGCGCGAAGATCGGGATGCCATAGGTATGGGGGTCGGCGCTGCCCAGCGCGCGATCCGGCACGTCCTCACGAATCCAGTAGAACCACTCCGGGTGCTGGCCGATCCACGCGCCATCTTTGGAGGCCGTGCGCAGCACGAACTCCATGATCACGCGCATCCCCAGGCGGTGCGCTGCCTCGACAAAGCCCGCAAACAGCGCATCCGCTGAGAGTCCCAGCGCCGGCTCGTCGAGATTCTCGTCCAGCGCATACGGATCGCGGATGCCATAGGGCGACCCCAACGTGCCCTTCTTGCCGTCCTGCCCCACCGCCGTGATCGGCAGCAGGTGCACCGTGTTGACGCCCAGGCTGCGGATGTACGGCAGCAGCGCGATGCTCTTGAGCAGCGTCCCCGTCTCGCGCCAGCCGTCCACCGACGGGCCAATCCCCAGCACGCCGTCGTGCGCGTGGTCGTAGGCCGCCGTCACGCGCGGGAACAGGTTGTAGACGATGGCATAGCGCGTCCACGACCCGCCCCCGCCCTGAATTAGCGGCTGCGCCGGCTGTGCGGCGATCCATGCCAGCTTATCTGCGTAAAAATCGTAGGGGTTGACCGCCTGGGCCGCCGGATGCTCATGATCGATCCACAGGCCGGGCACGTGGTAGGGCTGCGCCAGAGCGCGCTTGCGCTCGCGCAGCGTCGCGATGATCTCCTGCAAAACCGCCATACAGACTCTCTCCGCGTGCAGAACGCTTGTCGGATAAGCACCGGGCCGCAGGTGCCCTCACTCCCAGCAGCGAGCGCCCCGCTCTCCAGAAGCCGCAGCGCTACACAAAAAAGGGAGGCTATGCCCCCTTCCCGGTGTGCATTGCTGCGCCCGCTCATTGATTATAGTCGGCTCCGAAGACCTCGGCCATCAGCGGCCCAAGCTTCGCCCGGTTGGGGACGAGAATATCCTGGCCCTGCCAGTTCGTCGGGATGACATACTCCCAGCCCAGCACCGCGTTGCGGTAGTTCGTCGCGGGGATGTCTTTGACCCACCACGCCAGTTGCAGAATCTGGTCGAGGCCCAGCCCCGTGTCAATGCCATCCCTCAACTCAGACCACAGCGCGGGTGCCTGCACAGCAAGCTCCGGGATCATGTTGTAGGCCGTCACCTTGTCGCGAATGGCGTAGATCACCTGCTGCTGGCGGCGGTTGCGGTCAATGTCGTCGCTGGCATGGCGGCTGCGCGCATACTTGAGCGCGGTCGCGCCATCCATCTGGTGCCAGCCCGCCTCGATGTAGAACGGGTCATAGCCGTAGTTCATGTCGGGATACTGTGGATCGTAGATGTCCTGCGCAACCTCAACGTTGATCCCGCCAATCAGGTCAATCACCCGCGTGAATGTGTTGAAATTGACCAGCACATACTCGTTGACGCGGATGCCGAAGTTGTACTGTACCGTCTGCATCGCCAGGCGCGGCCCGCCCCCCGGCCCTTCCAGCTCGCCCGCGCTGTATGCCGTGTTGATGCGCTGCGGCCCATAGCCCGGCACGTCCACGTACAGATCGCGCGGGATGCTCATGATTCCCACGCTGTTGGTGCGCGGATCGAGACTGATCAGGATCATGGTATCCGTGCGCACCGACGCGCCGAACTCCCCTGGCCGCCAGTCCATGCCCATCACCAGCACGGTGAAGCGCTCTTTTCCACCCCAGGGGCGGATGATCATGCTCTGGCCGTCGCCCAACATGCCGCCCACCGGCTCATCGCCCGACGCGGCCAGCACACCGCCTGGACCATACAGCACTGAGGTCGGCTCCAGCGGCGGGGCGCTGGTCGCCACCGTTCCCGGCGTGCCGCGCGTCGCCTGCAACAGGAAGTACACCACCATGCTCATGATGACGGTCATGCCCAGCAGTGCCGCCGCGATGATCACCCACGCCCAGTCATCCGGAGCGCCCAGTTCGCGCCGCCTCTTGCGGCGGTGAACGCGGTCGCGCGCGCGCTTACCGTGCTGCCCGCGCCCATAGAGCGGCGTTGGGAGCGACTCCGGCGAAGGCATCGCCGCCGGCTGGCCGGGAAAGCTGTACCAGTGCCCGGCGGTCGGCGCAGTCTTCGGCGAGCGCGGCGGCACTCCCGCCCCGTCGGGCGGGGGCACGGCGTCCAGGTGTTGCTGCGTCTGGGCCGGATCATCGGGCATCATAGTTGGCTCCACTGCGGTCATTATCGGTATTGTAGCGTCAAACGTTCAAAGCACAATGTCCGGCCAGTGTGCTACAATCCGGCTGTCCGATGACGAAATCCCACCTGAGGAGTATGTTTCGCGATGACACAAGCTCGCTGGCGGCTACTGATCACGCCGCCCGCTGACGGCCCCCTGAACATGGCCATTGACCAGGCGATCATGGAAGCGGTCGCCTCCGGGCGCGTCCCTCCTACGCTGCGCTTTTTCGCCTGGACACCCCCCTGCCTCTCGCTGGGTTACACGCAGCCCGTCGCCGACGTGGATCGCGCGCGCCTGGCAGCGCACGGCTGGGGCCTCGTCCGGCGGATGACCGGCGGGCGAGCCATCCTGCACACCGACGAGCTGACCTACAGCGTTGCCCTGCCCGCTGACGATCTCGTCGTCGCTGGCGGCGTCGTCGAGAGCTATCGCCGTCTCAGCGCGGCGCTGGTCGCCGGCTTGCACGCCCTGGGGGTCGAGCCAGAAGCCGACAAACGCGCTGATGGTCACAACGCCGCCAGCGGGCCGGTCTGCTTTGAAGTCCCCAGCCACTACGAGATCACAGTCGGGCGCAGCAAGCTCATCGGCAGCGCCCAGGTGCGCAAATTCGGCGCGGTGCTTCAGCACGGCACGCTGCCCCTCGCCGGGGACATCGCCCGCATCTGCGATGCGCTGGTCTTCGCCAGCGACGAGCAGCGCGCGCGGGTGCGCGCGCGCGTCGCCGAGCGCGCCACAACGCTTGAGCGCGCGCTGGGTCGCACTGTTTCGTGGGACGAGGCAGCGCAGATCATGATCGCCAGCTTTCGCCAGGTCTTCGATCTCGCGCTGGAACAGGCGGACGCCCTGACCGCAGAGGAGACCGCCAGGGCCGCCCGGTTACGAGAGGAGCAGTACGCCGCCGAGACGTGGAACGCGCGGTTCTAGTCCGGCAGACACGAGGAATCCGGCGGCAGTACCTCGGCACTCGTCTGGAACACGATCTGCTCGAAGCCGAGTTTCTGCAGCAGATCGTATAACGTCGCCTGGGCGTTCTGCGTCGCCAGTCCCAGCAGGTCGAGCGTCGTGGCGGTTTCGAGCAGGTCGCCCATCGCGCGGTCGTAGGCTTCGCCCTGCATCCGCCGGAAGCGCCCGCCGCAGTCCTGCAGGCCCGCCCACCCCCGGCAGTCCCAGGAATGCACCTCTGGCTTGCCCAGGCTGCAATGCGTGATCTGCGCAGGGGGCAGCGTCACCGTCAGCACGCCGCCCGCACCCGCCACAAGATCGTCCTCGCCGATCTGCGCCAGGTCAACCCCCGCCTTGACCGTCCCCACATAGCTGACGTTCAGCTCCGCATCGGGCGCGGCCCCGCTGTCCACCACCGTTTTAGTGATGACCAGGCCGCTGCGCACCGTCTCCAGCACCGCCAGCTTCTGGATGTTCAGCACAACCGTCCGGCTGTCTACAACCTCCGGCTCGGCGTCGCTGTCGAAGCCGAAGATGGACAGGAAGTTGCCCGCCGGGTCGCCCAGAAAGTCCGCCACGCCGATCGTCAGCACCAGCACCATACAGGCCAAAACGACCGTCAGCACCAGCAGCGACGCCCCGGTGAAGAAAGCGCAGGTGCTCCAGCAGCCGCGTGCGCGCGGCGGGGGGCTGCTGCGCCGCCGCTTGCGACGCGGGGGCGTGCCGACCACTGCGGGCACCTGGCCAGCCGGGCGCTCTTCGGGAAGGCTATCGGGCTTGGAAGGCTGAAGTTCGGCCATAGGCCAGTCCTGAGGGTACGAGACAGCGACTGTATGTCATCGCCGTCTGACTAATGACTACGCGAGAAGCGCTCTGCGGTTGCACAGCCGGGCGCCTCAGGTCAAAGCGCGCACCTGGTACAGCGCCCCATCACCAAAGCCCCGCTTGCGATAATACTCGCGTGTGCCCACCGCCGAGATCACCGCCAGTCGCGCATAGCCGCGCTCGCTGGCGATCTCCGCCGCCCGCTCGATCAGGCGCGTGCCCAGCCCGCTGTGCTGAGCCTTGCCGTCCTCCGCCGCGCCGATGGTCACGGCCTGTCCATAGACGTGCACCTCGCGGATCATCGCCGCACCCGCCAGCTCCGGCACGGCAGGATCGCCCTGCGGCAGCGACAGTCGCAGAAAAGCAGCAATGCGCCGGTCGGCAGTGATCACCTGCAGGAAGACTTCCTCGCCAACTCCCGCCTCGTAGCGTAGCTCATCCAGGTGCAGATCGCCGGGCAATACAGTCCCGCCGCGAATCTCACGCCCGCGAATGTCCGGGCTGCGCAGGCCGCGTGCCCGCAGTGCCGCCTCAACCGTCTGCCGGAAGTTGGGCTTCATCTCGCCGGCCACAATGTCGGTGGAGGGGATGTCGCGCACCACGCGCGTCAGGCGGCAGTATTCGGGCGTGCTGAGGAAGCAGGCGCTCAGCACGCCGAGCAGCACGTCTTCGCTGTAGGGCGACCACTCGCCGCGCTGATAGACCTGCATCAGCTCGGCGCTCTCGATGAGCGAGCACGGGTAAATCTTAAGCTCATCGGGCCGTATGTCCGGGTCCGCGAACAGGCGCCGGTAGTCCGCCTCGTCTGCTTCGGGCGAGGAGCCGTACAGGTTCGGCATCCAGTGGGCGTGAATCTTGAACCCGGCCTGCCGCAGCAGCCGGATCGCCCGCCGCGTCATGGCGACGGTGTGCCCGCGTCGGTTCTGTGCCAGCACCGCGTCGTCCAGGCTTTGCACGCCGATCTGCACCTTGGTCGCGCCCAGCCGCCGCATACGGATCACTTCGCCCGCGTCAATGTGATCGGGGCGCGTCTCCACCACCAGGCCCACGCAGCGGATCGGCGCGGTCTCGTTCTCGCGGTGCGCCGCCGCCAGTTCCTCCCACGTGGCGAACTCGTCCACGACCGTGCGCGGGCGCTCGCCGCGCGCGACGGCCTGCGCCAGCTCGCGCGAGCGCCGCATCTCCGCGCGATAGATGCGCCGCACCACCTGGTTGTACGACTGCTCCAGCGCGGCGCCTTTCAGGGTCAGCGACGTGGCCTGATCGGGGTGCAGTTGCGAGGCAGCGCGCAGCAGATCGCGCACCTCGTCCGTGCGATCCGCGCCCGCGCCGAAATCGTGCAGCGCATCGAACAGGCGCTTGACGAACCACACCTGGTACGTCTCCGGGTAGAATGACCACGTCCCGCCCAGGATGATTAGCTCCACCTTGTCGAGCGGGTGCCCGGTCTCGTACAGCGTCCCCAGCCGCGATATGACCTGCAGGTAAGGGTCGAAGTGGTTCTGCTCGGCGCGCTGCGCGCCCGGCTCACTGGCCAGGTAGCTCTTGGGCATCCGCACGTCGTTCGGGCAGAAGATGCACTCGCCGGGGCATGGGTAGGGCTTGGTCAGCACTGTGACCGGCGTCACGCCCGAAAGCGTGCGCACCGGCTTCATGCGCAACCGGGCCAGCACCGCGGCGTCATAGGGCGGCAGGCCGTCCGTCCCGGCCAGCGTCCGATAGGCGTGGATCAGGTCGTTCTTGTTGAAAAGCCCCCGCCCGTCCTTTGGATGCTGCTTGAGAATCTGGATCAGGCGCGGGGCCGTCAGGTTGGGTTCTCGGACAACCTCGTATAAGATCGCCAGCAGCGACTCGCGGTATTCCGCAACATCGGCGGGGGGCTGGTAACGCTTACCCATCTCACAATCCGAATCTGCTCCAGGGACAGACCTGGCTGGTTAGCCTCATGGACGACACCACTATCGCGCGCCTGAACGCGCTCAATCGCACCTTCTACGAGATCACCGCCGCTGATTTCGACCAGACCCGCGCCGCCCCCTGGCCCGGCTGGGACGCCCTGCTGCCCCACCTGGCGGCCCCGCTCTCAGTGCTGGACGTGGCCTGCGGCAACGGTCGCTTCGGGCTGTTTCTGTTCGAGCATCTGGGCACAAACGTAACCTATCACGGGGTGGATAGCAACCCGGCCCTGCTGAGCCGGGCGCGCGCAGCGCTGGCCGGGCACAACGCCCGCCTGGAACTGTGCGACGTGCTGACCGGCCCGCTCCCCCAAGGGGCTTATGATCTGGTGGCGCTCTTTGGGATGCTGCACCACATCCCCGGTTATGAGGGTCGCCGTAGGTTTCTGCGCAGCCTGGTCGGGCGAGTCGCGCCGGGCGGACTGCTGATCTTCGCTGCGTGGCGTTTCTATGAGCACGAGCGCTTCCGCCAGCGCATCCTGCCCTGGCCGCTCGACCTGGTCGCCGAGCCGGGCGACTACCTGCTCGACTGGCGGCGCGGGGCGCGCGCGCCGCGCTATTGTCATTATGTGGACGATGCCGAACATGCCGCGCTCGTCGCCGCGACCGGCCTGCGCGAGCTGGCCACCTATCGCGCCGACGGGCATACCGGCGATGTGAACCGTTACAGCATCCTGCGACGAGACAGCCCATGACCCCTGCCCCCGACGATTATTCAGCCCTGCACGACGCGCTCATCGCCTGGTTCGCCGCGCACCGTGAAGACCTCCCCTGGCGGCGGAATCGCGACCCCTTCGCCGTGTGGGTCTCTGAGATCATGCTCCAGCAGACGCAGGTCGCCACCGTCATCCCCTACTTCGAGCGCTTTATGACGCGCTTCCCGACGGTGAGCGCCCTGGCCGCCGCTCCGCTCGATGACGTGCTCAAGCTGTGGGAAGGACTCGGCTACTACAGCCGCGCGCGCCATCTGCACCGCGCCGCGCAGATCGTCGTCGCCGAGCATGGCGGGCAGCTACCCTCTGACCCGGTTGCGCTGCGCCGGCTGCCGGGCATCGGGCGCTATACCGCCGGGGCCATCGCCAGTCTCGCCTTCGGTGCAGATGCGCCGCTCCTCGATGGCAACGTGATCCGCGTGCTGGCGCGCCTCTTCGACCTGAGCGACGACGTGAGCCAGGGCGCCACCCAACGCCGGCTCTGGGCGCTGGCCGCATCGCTGATCCCCGCCGGTCGCGCGGCGGCCTGGAACGAAGGGCTGATGGAGCTTGGGCGGCGCGTCTGCACGCCCATCTCCCCGCAGTGCGCCGTCTGCCCGCTGGCCGATCGCTGCCTGGCGCGCGCAAACAGCACCCAGCAGGAGCGCCCCGCCAGGCGTCCCCGCGCCAGAACGCCACACTACGACGTGACCGCCGCCGTCACCCGCCGCGCTGATAGTCGTCTGCTGATCGCGCAGCGCCCGCCAGGCGGGATGCTCGGCGGACTGTGGGAATTCCCCGGCGGCAAGCGTGAGCCGGGCGAATCGCTGCGCGACTGCCTGCGCCGCGAGCTGCGCGAGGAGCTGGGCATCGAGGTCGAGGTCGGTGAGCAGATCGGGGCCGTCCGCCACGCTTACACCCACTTCCGCATCACGCTTTACGCCTTCACCTGCCGCCTCGTCGCCGGTGAGCCGGCTGCCCTCGGCTGTGCGGGCTGGGCCTGGGTGACGCTCGACGAGCTGGATCGCTACGCCTTTCCCGTCACCGACCAGAAGATCATCGCCATGCTGCGCGATGGTCATGGGCAGCCTGGCCTGGATCTCGGCTGAAGAGGGCTTTGCATGTCCGGGACAATAGATCACCCGGTCACCGCAGAGGCGCAGAGGACGCGGAGAAGAATTAGAACCCTCTCGATAACTCCCTTTTCCCTGCGTCCTCTGCGCCTCTGCGGTTCAGAAATCCCGCCCCCCCTCGTCAGGAGCACGCCGGCCCCCGGCTGAACTGCGCTTTGGCTCGCCGGGGACGTTGTGCTATGCTCGAATATGGGTTCTGCGTGCGCAGATCGCGGGTGGAGATGGCAATGCTCAAGAGCTTCATGGACCGGCGGGACGAAGAACGCCAGATGAAAGAGGCGGGACGTCTCCCGCCCGGCCAGGCCCTCACTCAGAAATTCCCCGTGCTGCACTACGGCCCCGTCGCCCAGATTGACGTGAGCACGTGGGCGCTATCCGTCTTCGGCGAGGTGGAGCGCGAGCTGCGCTGGAGCTGGGACGAATTCCGCCAGATTCCCACAACGACGATCACGACAGACATCCACTGCGTGACCGGCTGGAGCAAGTTCGATACCGCCTGGGAAGGGCCGCTCTTCCGCGACTTCATCCAGCTTTGTGGCGTCAAGCCCACCGCGCAATACGTCATCGCCCACGCCGCGCACGGCTTCACGGCCAACCTCCCGCTGGAAGCCATGCTCGAAGACAACGTCCTGCTGGCCTGGAAGTACAACGGCGACTACCTGACCCCAGAACACGGCTACCCCGTGCGCACGGTCGTGCCGCAGCGCTACTTCTGGAAGAGCGCCAAATGGCTGCTCAGGCTGGAGTTCAGCCCGGTGGACAGACCGGGCTTCTGGGAGCAGGCGGGCTACCACAACGACGGCGATCCCTGGAAGGAAGAGCGTTTCCAGCGGCAGCGATTCTTCTGACCGGGAGATGTTGCCATGCCCGGCAGCGAAGGTTCTGTGTCTCACCCTCAGTTCGCCCCTGACAAGCCCTGTGCAGGACTGCGGCCCCCTGTCTCACCGTTTCGCCAGGCCCAGGAGTCTGCGGCTGCGCATCCACGCCACCTGCTCCGCGTCCAACCAGGGCACAGGTGCATCAAAAGGGTAGCGTATCAGCAATGTGTCCACGCACCCCGAACACGGGAGCAACCTCGATGGATCTTTTCTCTGGAACCCGCGCCAATCCGATCCGTGTCGCAATCATCGGGTCTGGCCCGTCAGCCTTCTACACCGCCGAAGCCTTGCTCAGCAACCCGGAATTCGTCATCGAAGTGGATATGTTCGAGCACCTGCCGACGCCGTTCGGGCTGGTACGCGCCGGCGTCGCGCCCGATCATCCGAAGATCAAGACGGTCACCCACACTTTCGAGCGCACCGCCGGGCGCGAGCGATTCCGCTTCTTTGGCAATGTGACCTTCGGGCGCGATCTTGTCTATGCGGACATCGCCCCCCGCTACCACGCCGCCGTTTACGCGGTCGGCGCGCAGACCGACCGCCAGCTTGGTGTCCCCGGCGAGCACCTGCGCAACAGCCACGCCGCCACCGAATTCGTCGCCTGGTACAACGGGCACCCCGATTATCGCGATCTGACCTTCGATCTTTCTCATGAGCGCGTGGCGGTCATCGGCAACGGCAACGTGGCCGTTGATGTCGCGCGTATCCTGGCCCGCACGCCGGATGAGCTGCGCCAGACCGACATCGCTGATCACGCGCTGGAGGCGCTCGCCGCCAGCCGTGTGCGCGAAATCCTCATCCTGGGCCGGCGCGGGCCGGCGCAGGCCAAGTTCACCAGCATCGAACTCAGAGAGCTGGGCAGCCTGGCTGACGCCGATGTGGTGATTGACCCCGCCGATCTGGAGCTTGACCCGCTCAGCGCGGAATACCTGCACTCCGGTGAGAGCAAGACAGCCGCGCGCAACTATGCGATCCTGCAGGAGCTTGCGCGCACCGGGCAGAGCGGCAGACGCCGGAAGATCATCCTGCGCTTCCTGGTCTCGCCCGTCGAACTGCTCGGCGTGGACCGTGTGGAAGCCGTGCGCGTGGTCAGGAATGAAATCTGCGAGCGCGGCCACTTCATGAGTCCCTGCCCCACCGAGGATCACGAGACGATTCCTGTGGGGCTGGTCTTCCGCTCCATCGGCTATCATGGCGTCCCGCTGCCCGGCGTGCCCTTCGACGACGGGCAGGGCATCATCCCCAACAAACGCGGGCGCGTCATCAACGAGCACGGCGAGCGGATGCGCGGCGAATATGCGGTCGGCTGGATTAAGCGCGGCCCGATCGGGATCATCGGCTCAAACAAGCCGGACGCCCAGGAGACAGTGGAGATGCTGCTGCGCGATATGGCCTTCCACCAGCATTTCTGCCCGGTCAACCCGACCCGCGAATCCATTGACCGCCTGCTGGCGCAGCGGGGAATTCGCTTCACAACCTACGAGGATTGGCGCACGCTCGACCAGTTGGAGATGGAGCGCGGGCTGGCAGTGGGACGCCCCCGCTGCAAGTTCACGCGCGTGGAAGATATGCTGAGCGCTCTCGAAGAGACGCACCGCGCGCCGGTGCCCTGAGCGTGGCGCACCCTCTCAACCGAGGCTGACCGGCTGGCGCAGCAGGCGCACCGCGAAGGCGTCGCCGGCGCGCGCCTCTGTCCGCCCCTCGGGGATGATCAGCAGCCCGTCCGCCAGCACGAGGGACATCAGCGCCCCGGAGCTTTGCGTGCCGGTCCTGTGCGCGATCAGCACGCCGCCCCGTTCGCTGAGCGTCACGCGCAGATAGGTGCGCCGCCCGTCCAGCACCACGTCCTCGTCCAGCACAGCGGTCGCCTGCGGAACCGCATGAGGATCGGCGCCGCCGGCTTTGCGCAGCGCCGGGCGCACGAAGATGTCGAACGTCACCATCGTCGAAACCGGGTTGCCCGGCAGGCCAAAGAAGGGTACCCCGCTCACATCGCCGAAGGCCAGCGGCTTGCCGGGCTTGATGTTCACCCGCCAGATGTCCACCTGCCCCAGCTCGTCCACCACCGTCCGCACCACGTCGTGCGTGCCCACCGACACGCCCGCCGACGTAACGATGAAATCGGGCGCGTGGGCCAGCGCCTGATGCAGACGATGGCGCACATCGTCCAGAGTGTCACGGGCAATCGGCAGGCGAATAGGCACGCCGCCGCACTGCTGCACCAGCCCGGCCAGCATATAGCTGTTGCTGTTGTGAATCTGGCCGGGGGCCAGCGGCTGATCAACGTCGGCCAGCTCGTCACCGGTGGACAGGATGGCGACGCGCGGCTGGCGGAAAACCGGGATGTGCGCCCGGCCCAGCGACACGAGCACGCCGACATCCTGCGGACGTAGCAGCGTGCCCCGTCGCAGCACCACCTGCCCGGCGCGGATGTCTTCGCCGGGCGGGCGCACGTTCTCGCCCACCACGACCGCGCGGTATATCGCCACACGCGCAGGCAACGGCGCATGCCCATCCGATCGCCAGCGGTCGTCGGTCTGCTCCACCGCGACCACCGCATCGGCTCCGGGGGGCAGCGGCGCGCCGGTCATGATGCGCGCCGCCTCGCCAGCGCCCAGCGCACGGCTGGCAATTGTCCCGGCAGGAATATCCAGCGTGGGGGTGAGGAACGCGGGCGCGTCGAGGGTTGCCCGGCGGACATCTGCCGCGCGCACCGCGTACCCGTCCATCGCTGAGTTGGCGAAGGGCGGGACGGACGCGGCAGCCACAACGTCCTCGGCGAGCACTCGCTCGAGGGCCTGGGCGACGTGCACCTCTTCGGCGGGCAGGACGTGGACTCGCGCCAGTATCCGGCTCAGCGCGTCCTCTGCGGACAGCAATCCGCCCACCCTACGACTCCAGCAAACTCAGCGGCACGTGGCATCCTCGCGAATGCCCAGGTCGAACATCTCCGAGATGACGGGAATATCATCCCACCAGCACTTGGCGTCAATGATGATGCCGCCGATCACCGATGTGACGATGCACAGCACGAGGAAACACCCGCAGCCCAGCACGACCCAGCGCCCTGCGCCGCCGCCTTCATAGGGTTCCTCTTGGTACTGGTAATCGTAGCCCGCCGGCTGCTGCATGGGCATCCCGTAGGGCTGCTGGCCAGGGGCCACGCCAGCCGCGTAACCGGACGGGGCGGGCGGCATGGCCTGCGGTGGTGGGTAGCCCGCCGCCGGGCGCTGAAATTCCGCGCCGCCGGGCTGCGGAGGGCCGCCGACCATCGTCGCCGCCTGGGCAGGACCGGCCATATAGCCCACTTCGGCCTCGTAGGCCACCGTCACCGTCTCGCCCAGCCCGATCATGTCACCGGGCGAGAGCGGACGCGCTCCCGTCAACCGCTGCCCATTCACAAACGTCCCGTTGGTCGAACCCAGGTCTTCGAGCGTGTACCCCCCCGTGCCCTGCGTGAAGCGACAGTGATGGCGGCTCACCTCAGGGTCGTTGATCACGATATCGTTGGTGATGTCCCGACCCAGCGCGATGATGCCCTGTTCCAGGGGATAGACCTGATTGGGCTGCGGTCCACGACGCACAATCAAGCGAAAGCTGCTGCTTCCCTGCATAACCCCTGCCTCCTCACGCGCGGCCAGCGGCGGATACGACTCACGAGACGGTTCGGAGTATACGGGGATCGCGAGTTGGTGTCAACACAGCGCGGCGCGGGTGCTCTATGGTGGAGATGAAATGCTTGAGCCACAGGGAGACGCAAGGCGCAACGGGAATCTGGCGCCCGTTTCGTAGTCTTCTTCTCTCTACGCTCTCCGCACCTCAGCGGGGGCTTCTCGCTCCAGGAAGCCGAGAAAGCCGTTGCGTTCAGGCACAAAGACACAGCGCCCCAGGACTTGGCGGCGCTGTGCCGGAATGTTTAGTGGAAAGCCGCCTGCTTACGTGAAGTCGCGCAATTGGCGCGAGCGACGGGGATGGCGCAGCCGGCGCAACGCCCGACCCTCAATCTGCCGGATGCGCTCGCGCGTCAGCCCGAACTTCTGTCCGACCTCTTCCAGCGTGTAGCTGCGCCCGTTTTGCAGCCCGAAGCGCAGCCGAAGGATTCGCGCCTCGCGCGCCGTCAGCGTCCCCAGCACTTCCTCGACGCGCTCGCGCAGCAGGTTCTGGTAGGCGCTCTGCGTGGGAGTCGGCGTGCTCTGATCTTCGATGAAGCTGCCCAGCTCGCTGTCTTCCTCTTCCCCGACGGGGCGCTCCAGGCTCATCGGACGCCAGCTCACCTTGAGCATCCACTGCACCTTGCGCGGCTCCAGCCCCATGCGCTCGGCGATCTCCTCTGGCGTGGGCTTGCGCCCATGCTCTTGCTCAAGCTGGCGGGCCGTTTTGTACAGGCGGCGGATGCGGTCGGACATGTGCACCGGCACGCGAATCGTGCGCCCCTGGTCGGCAATGGCACGGGTGATCGTCTGGCGAATCCACCACGTCGCATAGGTCGAGAAGCGATAACCGCGCGTGTAGTCGAACTTCTCGACGGCTTTCATCAGCCCTAGGTTGCCCTCCTGGATCAGGTCCAGGAAATGCACCCCGCGCCCCATATACTTCTTGGCGATGCTGACTACCAGCCGCGTGTTTGCTTTAATCAGGTGATCCCGCGCCGCTTTCCCGTCCTCGATGATCGCCTCCAGCACCTGGCGAGCTTCATCAGTCAGGTTGCCGTTCCGCCGGGCCAGCTCGACGCGGGCGGCGTTGCCAGCCTCCAGCCGCCGGGCCAGCCCGACTTCCTCTTCTGTGTTCAGCAGCGGGACTCGTGCCATCTCTTTGAGGTACAGTCCAACAGTGTCATCGGACGACACGCCGCTCAGGTCATAAGCTTCGTCCTCGTCCTCGTCGTCCAGCACCTCATCGGTGGCGTCGAGATCAAAAGCATCGGACTTGTCGCCGAACACTTCGACCCCGGACGCATGGAGCCACATGAAGATTTCTTCGAGCTGTTCCAGCGCCTCGTCTGCATCCGGCATGACATCAATAATATCGTCGGTCGTCAGAAAACCTTGCGTATCGGCCTTTTCCAGCAGCGCCACCATGATCGCCTGACCGGGTGCGCTGCCTTCGGTCTGTTCCGCATCGCTATGCTCAATCAATTCCCACCCCCTTAAATTACTCGTCTGCCAGCTCCTGCGCGTCGCAGGCACCTCGCGGCGTTCTCGAAATGCTGATGAGAAAATCGTCTACGGTTCTTCGGAGTCCAGGGATTGGAGACGAGAGCGCAGAACCTCCAAACGCGGGTCAAACCGGTCTGGCTTGCAGCCGCATAGTCCATCATTGAGGTCCTGGCCACACTGCGGGCACAGCCCGGCACAGTCCGGGCGACACAGCACCACCATGGGCACCGCCAGGATCGCTTCTTCGCGCAACAGGGGGGCCGTGTCGAGGATGCCAGTTTCGGCGACGGCGTAGGCGCAATCAGGCGATGCCGGAAAGGCAAAAAGTTCTTCTAGCGTCAACTCGACGGGCACGAACGTGGGCCGCAGGCAGCGCGCGCATTCGGCCAGCACGTGCGTATCCAGGGTGCCCTGCACCAGGACGCCCCGCGAATTGCGGCTGAGCCGCAGAGTGCCGCGCAAAAAGTCGAGCGTCAGGTCGTCATCAAGCTGAACGCGCGGTAGATCGAGGGCGATCTCGCGGACATACCCCACCCCCTCAGCCAGCATGAAGCCCACGTTGATCTTGAGGACTCGCCGGTTGACAAAAGGCTGACTACGCGAAGTGGACACCCTACCGAGCCTCTCAAACGTTCGGGCAAAAAAGAAGACAGCCGCCGACTCGAGGCGGGCGACGAGTCACGGCTGCTATAATTGCCCCCCCACTGCCACTGACGAAATTATAACGTTTTCTCAACCTAATGTCAAGCAGAACACTCGCGTATTATCAGGCATGGGACTGGCAACCTAAATAGCCTTTAGCCTCCAGCCATCAGCCGCCAGAAGCCGTTTGAGAGCCTCCCCCCCGGCTCGCTTTCCGTAAACGAAGAGGGGGAGTCGCCGTGCAATTAAGTCCCCTCTCCGCATGTGGTAGGAGTGAGGTAAACCTGCCAGCCAGGGCTTCGCAAACGGCCTCTCACCTGCGCCCGCCGGGTCGTCGCTCGCGCCCCGGTTTACGCCCGGCGGCGAATCCGGTATAATCCGCCCCGCCAGCCAGAGCTGGCTGGTCAGGATGGGTTGCGGCGCGGGCACGCCGCTGCCACATAACCGTGAGAACACCCTATGCGTATCCTCATCACCGGCGCTGATGGGCGGCTCGGCAGCGAGCTGGCGCGCGTGCTGACAGCACAGCAGCACACCGTGACCGGCATTGATATCGGCACGGTGGACATCACCGACCGCGAAGGGGTCAGTGGTGCATTCGCCACTGCCTCGCCCGACCTGGTCATCCACTGTGCCGCGCTGACGGCGGTGGATTTCTGCGCCGAGCACCCCGACGAAGCGCTGCGCATCAACGGCTATGGCACACAGGTTGTTGCTCAGGCGTGCCTGCGGCACGGCGCGGCTCTCGCCTATATCAGCACCAATGAGGTCTTCGATGGCCAGCAGTGCCGGCCCCGTCTTGAGTACGATGCGCCCCGCCCGACCAACCCCTACGGCTACAGCAAATGGGTCGGCGAGCAGGTCGTGCGCGACCTGGTGAGCCGGCACTACATCATCCGCACGTCATGGCTGTTCGCGCACGGCGGGCACAACTTCGTTCATGCCGTGCTGCAACGCGCGCGCGAAGGCCAGCCCCTGCGCGTAGTGGTCAACGAGGTCAGCTCGCCCACTTACGCGCATGACCTGGCCGCCGCCATCGCGCAACTGGTGGCCACCGACAGCTATGGCATTTACCACCTGGTCAACGAAGGATACGCCTCGCGCTGGCAGTTCGCCCGCCAGGCGCTCGACCAGGCGGGTTTCGGGGCAGTGCTCATTGAGCCGATCGCCCTGACCGAGTTCGCGCGGACGTCGCGTCCGCCTCAGTACGCCATCCTGCGCAACACCGCCGCTGCCCGCCTGGGAATCACGCTCCGCCCCTGGCCGGAGGCGCTGACGGCCTTTCTGGAAGCAGAGGGGCTGCGCGCGCGCTGAGAGACTGCCATGCCAGAACCTACCCCTCAACCGCTGGTTTCGGTCGTCATCCCCAACTGGAATGGCGCGCACTTCCTGCCAGGCTGCCTGGATTCGCTGCACCGCCAGGGCTATGCGCCGCTGGAGATTCTGGTCGCCGACAACGCCTCTTCGGATGGCTCGCGCGACCTGCTGGCGGCCCAATACCCGGATGTGATGCTGGTGGCGCTGCCGGAGAATCGCGGCTTCACCGGCGCATGCAACGCCGGCATGATCGCCGCGCGGGGCGAGATCGTCATCCTGCTCAACAACGACACCGAGGCGGATCCCGGCTGGATCGCGGCCATTGTGGACACCTTCGCCCGCCACCCCGAAGCAGGTCTGGTGGCGTCCAAGATGCTGCTCTTCGACCGGCGCGATCACTTTCACACCGCCGGCGACCTCTTCCGCGTGGACGGGCGGCTGTTCAATCGCGGGGTGTGGGAGCGCGACGACGGGCAGTATGACCAGGAGGAGTACGTCTTCAGCGCATGCGGCGGCTCCGCTGCCTACCGGCGCGCCATGCTCGCCGAGATCGGCCTGCTCGATGACGATTTCTTCTTCTCCTGCGAAGATATGGACCTGGCCTGGCGCGCCCAGCTTGCTGGCTACCGCTGCGTTTACCAGCCGGCGGCGGTCGTCTACCACCGCCTGGCCGCGACGGGCGGCGGAGTCACGGCCAGCTACCACGACGGGCGCAATATGATCTGGCTGCTGGTCAAGGACTATCCGGGCGCGCTGTGGCGCAAGCACGGGCTGAAGGTGCTGCGCGCTCAGCTTGGCCTGGCCGGGCAAGCGCTGCGCGCCTGGCGAGGCGCAGCGGCTCGCGCCCGGCTGCGCGGCATGGTCGCCGGGCTTGTCGGCATTCCGCGCATGATGCGCAAGCGGCGGGGCATTCAGCGCGCCCGCCGTGTATCATTAGCATACCTGGAATCCATCCTGACGCCGATGCCCGACGAGGCGCCGGCATCGCAGCGAAAGTGAAGCCAACGGTGACTCCGCCCCGCGATCCGCAGCGCGCAGAAGCGCCCTATCTGTCCATTGTCATCCCTGCCTACAATGAAGAAGCCCGGCTGCCCGCCAGCCTGGAAGCCATTGTTGACTTCCTGGGCAGCAAGCCCTACAGCGCCGAGGTCGTGGTGGTGGACAATAACAGCAAGGACGGCACCGGCGCCATCATCCAGGATTTCGCCGCCCGTTCTGCGTGTGTGCGCGGGCTGTTCGAGGGGACGCAGGGCAAAGGGGCCGCCGTGCGCACGGGAATGCTGGCGGCGCGCGGCGACTATCGCTTCATCTGCGACGCCGATCTGTCCATGCCTATCACCGAGCTGGACAAGTTCCTGCCGCCGCAGTTGGCGGGCTATGACATCGCCATCGCCTCGCGTGAAGCGCCCGGCGCGGTGCGCTACCACGAACCCTGGCACCGCCACGTGATGGGCCGCGTCTTCAACACCATCGTCCGCGTGCTGGCCGTGCCCGGCCTGCAGGACACGCAGTGCGGCTTCAAGATGTTCCGCGCCGAAGTCGCCGAGGCGCTCTTCCCCCTGCAAACCATGAACGGCTGGAGCTTCGACGTGGAGATCCTCTACGCCGCCCGCCGCCGGAGGTACCGCGTCGTCGAGGTGCCGATCCACTGGTATTACGGGGAGAACACGCGCATCAGCCCGCTGCGCGATTCGCTCGATATGTTCGTCGAAGTGCTCAGGATTCGCCGCAACGGTTTGCGCGGCCTCTACACCCCGCCCCATCCATGACTGCGTCGGCTGATCTGCGCCACGAGTACGCCCTGGCGGGCCGGGGCTTCGCCCGCGTCGCCGGACTCGACGAGGCCGGGCGCGGCGCGTGGGCCGGCCCGGTCGTCGCCGGCGCGGTGATCCTGCCGCTGGATCGCTTCGATCTGGCTCATGCCCTGCGCGGCGTCAACGATTCCAAGCAGCTCACCCCCGCCGAGCGCGAAGCGCTGCTGCCGCTTATCGCCGGGACGGCGCTCGCCGTCGGTGTGGGGTACGCGACTCAGGGCGAGATTGACGCGCTGGGCATCGTCCCGGCCACGCGGCAGGCCATGCAGCGCGCGCTCGACGCGCTGGCCGCCGCGCCGGACGCCCTGCTCGTGGACGGGCGGGCGCTGTCAGCGTTCACCCTGCCCTGCCTGGCGATGGACAAGGGCGATCAGCAATCGCTGTCCATCGCCGCGGCCAGCATCGTCGCCAAAGTGACGCGCGACCGCTTCATGGACAGCCTGGATGACCTCTTCCCCCAATACGGCTTTCGCGAGCACAAGGGCTATGGCACGCCGCTGCACCAGGGAGCGCTGCGCGCCTTCGGGCCGTGCGCCGCCCACCGCCTGACCTTCGCGCCGCTGCGCGCCCTGCTCAGCGCGGCCACAGCAGCCAGGGAGCAGCCCGCGCCATGAAGCTTGCCCTGGTTCACGACTGGCTTAATCAGATTGGCGGTGCGGAGGACGTGCTCGATCACCTGGTGCGCTTTTACCCTGGCGCGCCGGTTTACACGAGCATGTACGCGCCGGACCTGATGCCCGCCCATTACCGGAATTGGGACATTCGCTCGACCTGGATGGACCGGCTGCCGGGCATTCACCGGGCGCATCAGCGCTATCTGCCGCTCTATCCGCTGACATGGGCACGCACCGATCTCTCCGGCTACGATGTCGTGCTCAGCAACAAGAGCGGCTTCTGTCACGGCGTGCGCACCGGCCCGCACACGCTGCACGTCTGCTACTGCCTGGCCCCCACCCGCTACATCTGGAATCTGGACAGCTATCTCGCCCGCGAGGGCTTCGGCGCGCCGGTGCGCCTGGCCGCGCGCCTGGTCGCCCGACTGTATCGCCGCTGGGACTACGCCGCCGCCCAGCGCGTGACTCACCTGATCGCCATCAGCACAGAGATTCAGCAGCGCATCCGCCGCTACTATCACCGCGAGTCCGCGCTCATCTACCCGCCGGTCGAGGCCGCCGAGCGCTTCACGCCCGTCCAACAGGTAGGCGACTACTATCTCGCCCTGTCGCGCCTCATCCCCTACAAGCGCATTGACCTGGCCGTCGAAGCCTGTACCCGGCTGGGCCTGCCCCTGCTCGTCGCTGGCAAGGGCCGCGACCGCGCGCGGCTGGAGAGCCTGGCCGGGCCGACCGTGCAGTTCCTCGGCTTCGTGCCCGACGACGACCTGCCCGACCTGTTCGCCCGCTGCAAGGCGTTCATCTTCCCCGGCCTGGAGGACTTCGGCATCGTGCCCGTGCAGGCGCAGGCAGCGGGCCGCCCGGTGATCGCCTTCAAGGGCGGCGGCGCGCTGGACACCGTGATTCCGGGGCGCACTGGCGAGTTCTTCACCGAGCCGACCGTCGAATCGCTGATGGCCACCTTGCGCGCTTTCGACGCGAGCCGCTACGACCCGGCAGCCATCCGCGCCCACGCCCTGCGCTTCGATTCGGCGGTTTTCGAGCGGGCGATCACGACCTTCGTCGAGCGCGCCTGGGATGAGTTCAGATCGCGCGGCGGCTCTGCGACATCATCGGGCGCGCGGTCATGAGGCCGCCGCCCTGCCGTCGGGCAGCCGTTCTTTCCATCGGTCGGCGCGCTGCGCTATAATCTGCCCTGTTCCCGCCCGCTCAACCGCAAAGGCTAGATCTCCTGATGAGTATTGTCCAGGCTGTTGCCGAGCGCATCATAGACAACGTGGCTCAAGTGATCATCGGCAAGCGCAACGAAATCCGGCTGACCGTGATCGGCCTGCTATGCCAGGGTCATCTGCTGATCGAAGACGTGCCCGGTGTGGGCAAGACGATGCTGGCCCGTGCGCTGGCCCGCTCCATCGGCGCATCGTTCAGCCGCATCCAGTTCACGCCCGATATGCTGCCCAGCGACGTGACCGGCGTCTCCGTCTTCAACCAGCGCACGCACGAATTCGAGTTCCGCCCCGGCCCGATCATGTCGCAGATCGTCCTCACCGACGAGATCAACCGGGCCACGCCCAAGACGCAGGCCGCCCTGCTGGAAGCGATGGAAGAGCGCCAGATTACCGTAGATGGGCATACCTATGCCCTGGACGAGCCGTTCCTGGTCATCGCCACGCAGAACCCGATCGAGTACGAAGGGACGTTCCCCCTGCCCGAAGCCCAGCTTGACCGCTTCATGCTGCGCATCCGTCTCGGCTATCCCACGCCGCAGGAAGAGATCGCCATGCTGGACTCGCAGCAGTACCAGCACCCGCTGATCGGGCTGACGCAGGTCGTCTCCGTCGAAGACCTGATGGCCGCCCAGCGCGCCGTGCGTGACGTGTACCTGAATCCGGACATCAAGAACTACATCGTCAACCTGGTGACCATGACCCGCCAGCATCCGGACGTGTACCTGGGGGCCAGCCCGCGCGGCGCGCTGGCCCTTTACCGCGCCGCGCAGGCGCGGGCAGCGGTCATCGGGCGCGATTACGTGATTCCCGACGACGTGAAGGCGCTGGCCGACGCCACGCTCGCCCATCGCATCATCATCGGCCCCAACGCGCGCATCAAGGACATCGCGCCCGGCAGCATCGTGCAGAGCATCCTGGCGATGGTGCCCGTGCCCGGCGCGACCGTCGGCTCACGCCATTAGCCCTGGCCGGTGGGCGACTCATGCAGAACCGTCGCAATGCGTTCTATATCCTGATCATCTTCAGCCTGGTCTCCGGCGCGCTGAGCGGGCGCGCGTTCTTCTTCAGCCTGTCCTACGCCCTGGGCGCAGTGCTGACCGGCTCGTTCCTGTGGTCATGGGCCGCCGTCAACTGGCTGAGCATCGCCCGCCACACTCACGCCCGCCGTGCGCAGGTCGGGCACTCGCTCGACGAGACATTTCGCGTGCGCAACACGGCCCTGCTGCCCAAGCTCTGGCTGGAAATCCGCGATCATTCCACCCTGCCCGGCCACAACGCCAGCCACATCGTGCCCACACTGTTGCCGCGCGGACGCTTCGGCTGGGAGACGCGCACCATTTGCACGCGGCGCGGGGAATTCATCCTGGGGCCGCTGACGGTGCTCAGCGGCGATCCGTTCGGCCTGTTCCAGTTCCCGCGCAAGTTCCCGGCGCAGTCTTCGATCATCGTCTACCCGCCGACCGTGCCCATTCACAACTTCGCCGCGCCGGTCGGCCCGCTCTCCGGCGGTGAGGCCGTGCGCCGCCGCGCGCACTTCGTCACCACCAACGCGGCAGGCGTGCGCGACTACCAGCCGGGCGACAGCTTCAACCGCATCCACTGGCGCAGCACGGCCCGCCGCGAGCGGACGATGGTCAAGGAGTTCGAGCTGGACCCGCTGGCTGACGTGTGGATTTTTCTCGACCTGTCGCACGCCTCGCTGGTAGAGCGCCCCAACGGGGCCGCGCTCTACACGCCGCTCACCCGCCTGCCGCCCTCAACAGAGGAGTACGGCGTGACCATCGCCGCGTCGCTGGCCCAGTACTTCGTCGGCAAGGGGCGCGCGCTCGGCTTCGTCACCTACGGCCCCTACCGCGACATCGTGCAGCCCGACCGCGGCCCGCGCCAGCTCACGCGCATCCTGGAGATTCTGGCGACGGCGCGCAGCGCGACGGAACTCTCGCTGGCGCAGATGCTCTCGCTGGAGACCGTGCACCTGAGTCGCGGCACGACCGCCGTGCTCATCACCGCCGCGCAGGACGAGCGCTGGGTCGCCGCCGCGCATACGCTAGCCCGGCGCGGCACGCGCATCATCGCCGTCATGCTGGACGCGCACAGCTTCGGCGCGCCCGTGCCGCGTATGCACGAGATGCAGCGCATGGCCGAGGCCGCTGGCCTGGTCGTCTACACCGTCCACCAGGACGATGATCTCACCGGGGCGCTCAGCTATCGCGGGGTGCTGCGCGCGCCAGCCGTCTGAGAGGTTCGACAGCGAAGGATGAGCCAGTGAGCGAACGGGGTTCTCACGCGCGGCGACAGCGCCGCTTCCTCTACCTGGCGGTGTTCATGGGCGGCGTGACGACTCTGGCGGTCGAGATTTCGGCGGCGCGTCTGCTGGGGGGCATCTTCGGCACCAGCAACATCGTCTGGGCCAATATCATCGGCCTGATCCTGATCTACCTCACTGCCGGCTACTTCATCGGCGGGCGCATCGCCGACCGCTGGCCGACCTTCACCATGTTCTACACTCTGCTCACCTGGGCGGCTTTCTTCTCCGGGCTGATTCCCCTCGCCGCGCACCCCGTGCTGCGCCTGGCCGCCCAAGCGGTGCAGGACTTCGACGCCGCCGTGACCGTCGGCTCTTTCCTCAGCGTGCTGGTGCTCTTCGCCGTGCCGGTGACGTTGCTCGGCTTCATCTCGCCCTTCGCCCTGCGCCTGGCCCTCTCGGCGGTGAGCGACGCGGGGCGCACCGCCGGGCAGATGTACGCCCTCTCCACACTCGGCAGCATCATCGGCAACTTCACGCCCGTGCTGCTGCTCATCCCGCAGATCGGCACCGCGCGCACGTTCCTGGCCTTCGCCGGGCTGCTGATGGCCGTCGGCCTGACCGGGCTGGCCATGCAGGACCGTCGCGCCGCGCTCAAGCTGCTGTGGATGCCCGCCTTGCTGTTCGCCCTGGCCGTGCTCGCCCTGCGCGGGCCGCTGCGCCCGCCTCCGTCCGGCATGACCCTGCTCTACGAAGACGAGTCCCCCTACAACCTGATCCAGGTCGTAGAGGACGAGGACGGCACCCGTTACCTGCTGCTCAACGAAGGGCAGGGCGTCCACTCGCAGTGGCACCCCAGCCAGGTCTACTTCCGCCGCACGTGGGGCTTCTTCCTGGTCGGCCCCTACTTCAACGCGCCGCCCTTCACGCCAGATCGCGTCGAGCGTGTGGCGATCATCGGCCTGGCCGCCGGCACTATTGCCCGCCAGCACGAGACGGCCTATCCGGGCTTGCCGATGGACGGCATCGAGATCGATCCGGGGATTGTCCAGGCAGGGCGGCGCACGATGGGCATGACCATGCCGACCCTGAACGTCATCGTCGAGGATGGGCGCTTCGGCCTCACCCGGCTGGGCGACGACTACACCATGATCGGCGTGGATGCCTATCGCGTCCCCTACGTGCCCTGGCACCTGACCACCGTCGAGTTCTTCCAGGAAGTGCGCGATCACCTGGCGGCAGACGGCGTGCTGATCATCAACGTCGGGCGCACGCAATCCGACCGCCGCCTGGTCGAGGCGATGACGCGCACCATGCTGGACGTGTTCCCTACAGTGCACACGCTGGACGTGCCAGGCGCCTACAACACCATCCTGGTCGCCACGCGGCAGCCCACGCACGCCGAAAACCTGATCGCCAACATCGCCGCCCTGCCGCCAGACGCGCACCCCGTCCTGCGCGAAGTGCTCGGCGACGCCTGGAACGCGCTGGTGCCCACCGTCGCCTCGGACGTGCGCTTCACCGACGACCGCGCGCCCGTCGAGATGTTAGTAGACTCGATGGTCGTCGAGTTCCTGCTCGGCGGCGGCATTGACGAGCTGGCCAATTGACCGCGCCGGAGGATAGCGTGCCCACAGACGCCGCGCCGCAGACCGCCAACAATCCCCTGCCCTGGAACGCGCTGGCCCTGCGCTTGCTGCTGACGCTGGCCCTGCCGCCGTTGCTCGCTCTGACCAGCGTGCGCCTGGTCATGACTGAGCTTTTCGTGCAGATCGAATACCAGCGGCCCGGCTTCCCCGCCGACCGCTACGGCTTCAGCCGCGCCGAGCGCCTGCACTACGCGCCCTATGCCGTGCGCTACCTGCACAACGACGCCGGCATCAGCTACCTGGGCGATCTCACGTTTCCCGACGGCAGCGCGCTTTTCAATGCGCGCGAACTGCAACACATGGCCGATGTCAAGGCGGTGACGCGCGTCGCCTTCCAGGTGCACCGGGCACTGCTCGTCGCGGCAGGCGTCAGCGCCCTGCTACTGGCACGCCGCCGGGTAGCGCGCCGGGCGCTGTGGCGCGCGCTCGCTGATGGCGGCCTGATCACCATCGTCCTGATTGTCGTCCTGGGAGTGCTGATCGTCGCCAGTTGGGATCTTTTCTTCGACAGTTTCCACGCGCTGTTCTTCGAGGGAGATACCTGGGTCTTCCGCACCAGCGACACGCTGATCCGGCTCTTCCCGGAGCAGTTCTGGTTCGACGCCGCGCTGACCGTCGCCGCCCTCACCGTCAGCGGCAGCCTGCTGGCCATGCTCATCGGCTGGCGCATGGAGCGCCGGATGGACGGGACGCAGAGCGAAGCGGGGCGAGACCTGGCGATCCCGCCCCGCTGATATTCCGGCCCGCGATCAGGCGATCACGCCCCGTACTTCTGCAGCCGCTTGGCGTGCGCCAGGGCCAGGGGCATCAGGTCTGCCGCCGGGAACTGGCCGAGCGCGCCGATCAGGCACTCGCGCTCGCCGAACGCCTGCGCCCGGTCGGTCATATGCGTGGCCGGCGCCCACAGCAGCGTCGGCACCGGGTGCCATGAATGCGCGCGGTACGTGGCCGGCGTGGAGTGATCGCCGGTGATGATCAGCACGTCCGGCTTCAGATCGAGCAGAGTCGGCAGAGCCGCGTCCACGCCTTCGATAACCTTCACTTTGGCGTCGAAGTCGCCGTCCTCGCCCCGGCTGTCCGTGTACTTGATATGGCAGAAGATGAAGTCGTACTGATCCCAGACGCGGGCCACATGGTCAAACTCGTCCTGCGTCGAGTCGTGCGATGAAGTCTGGATCACATCCATGCCCACCAGGCTGGCCACGCCCTTGTACATCGGGTACACAGCCACGCACGCCGCCTTCAGCCTGTAGACCTCGCTGTACTTGGGCAGCCCCGGCTCGCTGGCGAAGCCGCGCAGCGTGCACATATTGGCCGGCTCATGACCCTTCAGCCGTTTAGCCGCTTCGCCCAGCCACTGATTGACCAGCGCGGCAGTTTTCTCCGCTTCCGGGGCCAGCGCCCGCGCCGGCAGCGGGGCGACGCCGGTCTGCTGCGGGTCGGTGTCGGCGATGGCACCGCTCAGCCCCTCCCCGCGCATGACCATCGCAAACCGGTAGTCCTGCCCGACTCGCACGTCGAACTCGACGCCGGGCACCTCAATCTGGCGCAGGATTTCCACGCGCCTGGCCCCTTCCTCAGTGGGGATGCGCCCGGCGCGCCGATCGGTGATCAGGCCGTTCTCGTCCACCGTGCAGAAATTGCCGCGAATGGCCACGTCGCCCGGCCTGACTTCCAGGTCAATCCCCGTCGCTTCCAGCACGCCGCGCCCGATCTCGTAGACCAGCGGGTCGTAGCCGAAAAGCGCCAGGTGGGCCGGGCCGCTGCCGGGCGCGATGCCCCGCGCCACCGGGATCGTCAGGCCCAGGCTGCCTTCGCGGGCCAGCCGGTCCATGTTCGGCGTGTGCGCGGCTTCCAGCTCTGTGGGACCACCCTGCTCGCGCGGCAGCCCGCCCAGGCCATCCATGACCAGCAGCAGAATCTTGCCACCCTCGTCCAGCGTCAGGCGGCGTGTCAGATCGAAGTTCGCCATTGTCCACACTCCCTCTCGCAGATGTCTTGTGCGACCATCAGGCGCTAGTTGTAACACGCCCGTGCCGCCTGGCAAAGTGATCGTTGACGGCAAAACCCGTGCGCAATGATATTGTAGAAAGGGCGCATTCGAGCTAAAATCCGCCCCCGGATCGTTGAGGTCTGACGCAGCCACGGCTGCCGGGTGTGGCCAGCTTAGGTGGGGTGAAGCATCGCCATGCGACGAACGCAGCAGGTCATCGTCAAATGGCTGACCCCTGGGCTGCGCGTCAAGCGCTGGCTGGTGGTGCTGCTCTTCGGCATCACTGTGCTGGCGCTGGGGTTGACGCAGGTGATCGTCACCCTGTATCGCACTGGCGACCTGCCCAACCTGCTGTACACTGCCGGGCTGCGTTTCCTGCCCATCTGGGCGCGTGTGCTCGTGTCGGCAGTGGTGGGTCTGGGCGCCGTGAGCATCGCAGTTTTCCAACTGAATCGCTCCATCCTCGCGCCGTTCACCTATCGGCGTCGCGAGTCGCTCATTGATGTCATGGTGGCCCACCAGCGGCGCGGGCGCGGGCTGAAGGTGGTCGCCATCGGCGGCGGGACGGGTTTGCCGAGCGTGTTGCGCGGCATGAAAGCCTACACCGGCAATCTCACCGCCATCGTCACGGTGGCCGATGACGGCGGCAGCTCTGGCCGGCTGCGGCGCGAGCTGGGGGTGCTGCCGCCCGGTGACCTGCGCAGCAATATCGCTGCCCTGGCCGATGACGAAGACCTGATGACCCACCTGTTCCAGTACCGCTTCGCCAACGGCGGGCTGGAGGGGCACAGCCTCGGCAATCTGTTCCTGACTGCCCTGGCGGACATCGCCGGGGGTATGGACAAGGCGGTTGCCCTGACCGAGCGCGTGCTGGCCGTCGAGGGGCGCGTGCTGCCGGCAACGCTCCAGGACAACGTGACCCTGTGGGCAGAGGTGCGTGTCCCCGGCGAAGACATGCCTCGGCGTGTGGCGGGCGAATCGCAGATCGCGCAGGCAGGCGGGCGCATCGAGCACGTCTTCCTGGCACCGGATCGGGTGCGCGCTTTTCCCGAAGCCGTGCGCGCCATTCTGGCTGCGGACCTGATCGTGATCGGCCCCGGCAGTCTGTACACCAGCATCCTGCCCACGCTGCTCGTCGGCGGCATCACCGAAGCAGTCCGAGCCAGCAGCGCGCTGCGTGTCTACGTGTGCAATGTCGCCACACAGCCCGGCGAGACCGATGGGTACACGGTGGCTAATCATGTCGAGGCGTTGGAGAAACACATCGGGCGCGGGGTATTAGACGCAGTGCTCAGCAACAATTCGTATCCCAGCAAGAACGCGGGCGAGCACACGCACTATGTGCTCCCCTCGCTCCCAACAGACGCCGTGTACGCGCGCTATCAGTGGCACGCCGCCGACCTGACCGACGGCGACCGCCCCTGGCGGCACGATCCAGCGAAGTTGGCTAAGGCGCTGCTGGCTGTCTTCGACGACACAGCCCAGACAGCGCCTTCCAGGAACGGCCTGGCCGCCTCCGAGCGCCAGACCGCACCCAAGAACCACCAATCCGATAGCCCGTGAGAACGGGCAGTTCAGGCTCGAATCAGTTCGTGCCACGTCATAACCATAAGGAGACATCCATGACTGTTCGCGTAGGTATCAACGGCTTCGGTCGCATTGGCCGCCAGGTGCTCAAGGCTATCAACGAGCGTTACCCGAACGACCTCGAGGTCGTGGCGTTCAATGATCTGGGCGACCTGCCCACCATGGCTCACCTGCTCAAGTACGACTCCAACTATGGTCGCTTCCCCGGCACGGTGGAAGTGACCGACGGCGGTCTGCTGGTCAATGGCCAGCTCGTCAAGGCCCTCAGCGAGAAGGACCCCGGCAAGCTGCCCTGGGGCGATCTCGGTGTGGACATCGTCATCGAAGGCACCGGCGTCTTCCGCAGCCTGGAGAAATGCCAGCCGCACATTGACGCCGGCGCGAAGAAAGTGATCATCACCGCCCCGTCCAAAGGTGCCGTGCACCTGACCATGGTCATCGGCGTCAACGATAACATGTACGACCCGGCCAACCATCACATCGTCTCCAACGCCTCGTGCACGACCAACTGCCTGGCGCCAGCGGCGAAGGTCGTCCACGACAAGTTCGTCATCAAGCGCGGCCTGATGACCACCATTCACGCCTACACCAACGACCAGCGGATCCTCGACCTGCCCCATTCAGACCTGCGCCGCGCCCGCGCCGCGGCCATGAGCATGATCCCCACCACCACCGGCGCGGCGAAGGCCGTCGCCCTGGTGATCCCCGACCTCAAGGGCAAGTTCGACGGCCTGGCCGTCCGCGTCCCCACCTCGACCGTGTCGCTGGTGGACTTCGTGGCCGAGATCGAGAAAGAGACCAGCACCGAAGAGCTGCACGCCGCCTTCAAGGAAGCGGCGGCGGGTTCGCTGAAGGGCATCCTCGGCTTCGAGGAAGAGCCGCTCGTCTCGATCGACTTCAAGGGCGACGACCGCTCCAGCATCGTGGACGCCGGCGCGACCAGCGTCTTCCAGGGCACCATGGTCAAGGTCATGACCTGGTACGACAACGAGTGGGGTTACTCGGTGCGCACCGCAGACCTGGCCAAGCTGATGGCCGACAAGCTCTAGATCGGGCGCGTCTTGCCTGTGTTTATGTGACCACGTCGGGGGCACGGGCCGCAGCGCCCTGCCCCCACATTCTGGTCTGGAGGACTGCACATCCATGAACAAAAAGACCATCCGCGATCTCGACCTGGCCGGCAAGCGCGTGCTCGTCCGCGTGGACTTCAATGTGCCGGTCAAGGATGGCGTTGTGACCGACGACACCCGCGTGCGCGCAGCCATCCCCACCCTCAAGTACATCCTGGAGCAGAAGCCGCGTTACATCGCGCTCATGTCGCACCTGGGCCGCCCCAAAGACGCCCCGGATCCCGCCTACTCGCTCAAGCCGGTCGTGCCTGTGCTGGCCGGGCTGCTGGGCGTTGACGTGGCCTTCGCCGAAGATTGTGTCGGCGAGCCGGCCAAACGGGCTGCTGCCGCGCTGCCCACCGGCGGCGTGCTGCTGCTGGAAAACACGCGCTTCTACAAGGAAGAGAAGAAGAACGACCTGGCCTTCGCCCAGCAGCTCGCCGAGCTAGGCGATGTCTACGTCAACGATGCCTTCGGCTCGGCACACCGCGCCCATGCCTCCACCGAGGGCATCACGCACTATCTGCCCGCCGTCAGCGGCTTCCTGATGGAGAAAGAGCTGGAATACCTGGTCAACGCCATCGAGCAGGCCAAGCGGCCCTTCGTCGCCATCCTGGGCGGGGCCAAGGTGTCGGACAAGATCGGCGTGATCGAGTCGCTGCTGACCCGGTGCGACACGCTGCTCATCGGCGGCGGCATGGCCAACACGTTCTTCAAGGCCCAGGGCTGGGCTGTCGGCGACTCGCTCGTGGAAAACGAGGCGCTCGACACCGCGAAGGCGCTGCTGGCACAGGGCGGCGCCAGGCTGGTGCTCCCCGAAGAAGTGGTGATCGCCGACGCCTTCGACAACGACGCGGCCACGAAGGTGATCAGGCCGTCCGCTGGCGTGCCCGAAGGCTGGCGCATCCTGGACATCAGCCCCAGCGCCGTCGAGCAGTTTCGTGCGGTGCTCAAGGACGCCCAGACCGTCGTCTGGAATGGGCCGATGGGCGTCTTTGAGATGAGCAACTTCGCCAAAGGCACTTACGCCATCGCCGAAGTGCTGGCCGAATCCAGCGCCACAACGATCATCGGCGGCGGCGATTCGGCGGCGGCAGTGGCCAAGGCCGGCCTGGCCGAGCGCATGTCGCACATCTCGACCGGCGGCGGGGCCAGCCTGGAATTGCTCGAAGGCAAGGTGCTGCCGGGCGTCGTCGCCCTCAACGACCGCTAACCGGCCCGCGCTCTTTGGGCAGCCCGGCGGAGGGTGTCTCCGCCGGGCACTGTCCGCCCTGCCCCTGAGGACGATGCGCACAGGTGCGCGCAGATCTGTCAGGCAGAGGTGTTGCTTTGCTGCGCTCGCAGGAGTATATAGCCATACGCGCCCTGCGAAAGCGTTTCGCCCACAGCATCAGCCTGAGACGAATCCCTCCTGCCCGCCGAGGAAGCGCGGACCTCGCAGGGGCACTATAATAAAAGAGGCGCGGACAGCGCCCTCGCTGGCGCGCCATCCGCACCCAGCTTATCACGTCGCCAGTATTCATGATCGCCAACCGTTGGAGGCAATTTCCTCATGCGCAAGCCCATCATCGCCGGCAACTGGAAGATGTACAAGACTCCCCAGGAAGCCGTAGCTTTCGTCAACGCCATCAAGGATCGCCTGGCCGCGCTCCCCGCTGCCGAGCGCGTGGTCTGCCCGCCCTATGTGGCGCTGCCCAGCGTGCAGGCGGCGCTGGCCGGCACCGATATCGCCGTCGGCGCGCAGGATGTGCACTGGCAGGAAGAGGGCGCTTACACCAGCCAGATCGCGCCCGGTATGCTCAGGGGGCTGGTCAAGCACGTGATCGTCGGCCACTCCGAGACGCGCGAGTACCAGGGCGTCACCGATGAAATGGTCAACAGGAAAGCCAAAGCCGCCCTGGCGCACGGGCTGCACCCGATCATCGCCGTCGGCGAGAGCCTGGCCATCAACGAGGCGGGCCAGACACAGCAGTTCGTCGAACGCCAGATTCGCGCCGCCTTCGACGGCATCCCTGCCGAAGCCCTGGCCAGCATCGTCGTCGCCTACGAGCCGATCTGGGCCATCGGCACCGGGAGAAGCGCCTCCGGTGAGCAGGCCAACGCCATCATCGGCTCGATCCGCGCTATCTTGGCCGATCTTTACGGCCACGAGCACGCCGAAGCCATGCGCATCCAGTACGGCGGCAGCGTCAAGCCGGGCAACATGGCCGAGTTCATGAGCCAGCCGCACATTGACGGCGCGCTGGTCGGCGGCGCGTCCCTTCAGGAAGACTCGTTCGTTGACCTGGTCCGCATCGCCATCGAGGCAAAGGGGCTGGCTTAGCAGCTATCCGCGAATTCGCCCGCGCAGGGGCGCTATTCTGCTGCGCCCGGTAGCTCACGGGAGGTTGGCGGGCATCCAGCATGACTCTGGGCAACCTGCTCGCGCCCTGGCTGCTGCTGGCCGGGGTGCTCATCGCGCTGATCTACGTAGAGAAGTGGATCCACAGCCACCTCTACGGCGTGGGCTGGGTGCTGACCAACAATAAAAAGAGCGCCACTGCCCTGTATTACGTGCTGCTCTCGCCGGGCGTCTTCGTCCACGAGTTCACGCAATACCTGGCGGCGGGTGTGCTCAATGTGCGCATCAAGCGCGTGATCGCCTGGCCAGAGGCGCAGGATAATGGCACCCTGCGCCTCAACTTCGTCACCGTGCAGAAAGCCCACTCGTTCCAGAAAGCAATCATTGGCGCTTCCCCGCTGGTCACGGGGCTGGCCCTCGTCTGGGTGATCAGCAATTACATCCTGAACCTGGAAGAGGTGCTCGCCGCCCTGGGCAAGGCCGATCTCACCCTTCTCGGCGCGGCGCTGCGCGAGCTGGGCAGCACGCCCGATTTCTACCTGTGGCTGTACCTGACGTTTGCCATCAGCAACGCCATGCTGCCCACGCCCGCCGACCGTGAGGGCTGGCCGCTGGCACTGGCTGGCTTCGGCGCGATCCTGGTCTTCCTGGTCGCCATCGGTGTGGGCGAAGTGCTGCTGGACACGTTCACCGGCCCGGTCGCGCACGGCGTAGAACTGCTGACAACCGCCTTCCTGACCGTGCTGACCGTCGAAATTCCGGCGGTGATCGCCATCGCCTTCTTCGAGGAGATCATGGAGCGCCTGACCGGGCGCAAGTTCGTCTACAGCCAGCGCCCGGCGCGCGGACGCGGGCGACAGCCCGGCTCCGCCGAGCCGCTGCCCCCCGGCGCGCCACTGCCGTCCGTCTACAATCTCAACCTGCCACTGCCCGACCCGGCCACCGACGCCGGGCCATCACCGCGCCGCCGCGAACCTGCCCCAGCCGCCCCGTCCCGCGAGCCAGAGCGCGCCCGTCCAGAAACCGCCGTGACACCCGCGCAGCGCCCGGCCACAGCAGCCGCCCCGCTGCCCTCGGCGCGGGGCACCCCCGCACCAGGATCGCCCGCCCTGCGTCCCGCCCCGCCCGGAGCGCCTCCCGCCCGTCCAAGCCAGTCTTCTGCCGACCGGCCAGCGCCTTCTGGCAGTCCCGCATCAGGCGCGCGCCCGGCCACGCCGTCGCCGTTCGGCGAGCGCCGCCCTGCTGCTGATCGCCCGCGCGATGAGGGGGGATGGTCGGCGCCACCCAGCAGCAGCCCGCCGCGCGCACCGCGTCCCTTGCCCGGCGCGCAGCCAACGTCTGGCATCTCGCCGTTCGGAGGTGCACCGCCCGAACGCGGCAGCGCAGGGCGGCCAGACTTCGCCCGTCCTGTCCCGCACCGCGAGCTTCCCGACGAAGGGCTGGAGATCGAAGAGGACGATCTGATCTACGAAGATTTCGACGAGGACGGCCTGGCCTCCGATGATCTGTTTGACGAGTGAGACGGCCTGGCCTCACTCGCGTGGTGGCGTCCTGCGGCTCAGCACGACAAACCCCCCGCCAAGGACCGCAGCCATCACCATCAGCGCGATGAGCTTGAACAGGCGGCTGGCCGTCACCAGGGCGATGCCCCCGAAGAGCGCGCAGAAGACGTAGTAGCCGAGCACGATCTGGCGCGGCGAGATGCCTGCGTCGAGCAGCCGGTAGTGCACGTGGCCCCGGTCGCCTTCGGTCGGATTGCGCCCGCTGCTCACCCGCCGCGCGATCTGCCAGACCACATCGAGCAGCGGCAGGCCCATCACCAGCAGCACGGTGGCCATCTTCGCCCCGCCGATGATGCCCAGCACGCCGATCGAATAGCCGAGGAAAAGCGCTCCATTGCTGCCCATGAACACCCGCGCCGGCGGGAAGTTGTACGGCAGAAAGCCCAGCGCCGCACCGAACAGGGCCAGCGCCAGCAGGCTGACGCTCACCTGGTTCAGCCGAAACGCAGCGTGAATGAAGATCATCAGCGCGGCGACCGCGCAGACCCCCGCCGCCAACCCGTCCAGCCCATCCAGCCAGTTGACAGTGTTCATCATGAAGCCCAGCCAGAACAGCGTCAGCGTCACCGTGACGAGATACGGCCATTCGGGCGTGCGCTGGCCGGTCAGCGGGTTATTGAAGCCCTCGATGAAGATCAGGAAGACGACAGCGATGGCCGCCGCCAGCAGTTGAGCGATGTACTGCGGCAGCGCGCTCAGCTCGCGCTTGTCGTCCAGCAGGCCGAACAGAAACAGGAACGCCCCGCCGAGCAGCAACCCGGTCAGGCGGATGATCTCCTTGTCGTCGGTGCGCGCGACCGGCAGGAATTGCGCCAGGATCGCGGTCAGGGTGAAGGCAAGATAGAGCGCGATGCCGCCGGACTTGGCCATGACGCGCGGGTGCAGATGCCGCCCGCGCGGCACGTCCACCAGCCCCCAGCGCAGCCCCAGCCGCCGTGCCAGCGGCGTCAGCGCGAGCGAAAGCCCGGCGGAGACAGTCAGGACCACTACAAACGAAACGAGGTCGGCGGAGCGCATGATGCCTCACGCCGTTCCGAACTGGCGGTCACCGGCGTCCCCCAGGCCGGGGACGATGAAGCCGTGCTCGTTCAGGTGATCGTCTATCGCGGCCAGGTAAATCGGCACGTCGGGATGCGCCCGTGTGACCACGTCAATCCCTTCCGGCGCGGCGATCAGCCCGACGAACTTGATGCGATGCACGCCCCAGTCCTTGAGCACGTCAATGGCTGCCACCGCCGATCCGCCCGTCGCCAGCATGGGATCGAGGATCAGGCAGACCTGCACCGTCGGCTCAACGGGCAGCTTGTTGTAGTACGACACCGGGCGCAGCGTGCGCTCGTCGCGATAGATGCCCAGGTGCCAGACCTGCGCGCCAGGGATCATCTCGTGGATGCCCTCCACCATGCCCAGCCCCGCCCGCAGGATGGGCACCAGCCCCACGTCTTCCCGCAGGTGATGGCCGGGCGCGCCGCCCAAAGGTGTCGTCACCTCGAACGTGTCCAGCGCCAGGTCAGCCGTCGCCTCGTAGCCCAGCAGCATGGCCAGCTCGCGGATCAGCTCGCGGAACTTCTTGTGCTCAGTCCGCGTATCGCGCAGCAGCGTCAGCTTGTGCTTGACCAGCGGGTGAGCAGACACATGCACGTTGCACTCGGCCATTCACGCCTCTCCTTCAGCGACCGCCCACGATGATTGTATCCGCATGTGCGCCCCCGGCAAAGCGCGCCTTTACCTGCGCGCCCGGCAACGGTATACTCGGCGGCGCAACCAACGCGAGGGAACACCCTATGTCCGACAGCAGCCGCATGGTCAGCGGAAAGAAGCGCACCGAAGACCGGGCCGACAACGCCCTGCGCCCCAAGCGGCTGGGCGAGATGACCGGCCAGACGCGCGTCGTGGAGAACCTGCGCATCCTCATCGAGGCGGCCAAGAACCGCCATGAGCCGCTCGACCACGTGCTGCTTTACGGCCCGCCAGGCCTGGGCAAGACGACGTTCGCCCACGTCATCAGCAACGAGATGGAAGTCAACATCCGCATCACCGCCGGGCCGTCCATCGAGCGCGCCGGCGACCTGGCCGCCATCCTCACTCACCTGCGCGAAGGCGACATCCTGTTCATTGACGAGATTCACCGCCTGGGCCGCGCCGTCGAGGAAGTGCTCTACCCGGCGATGGAAGACTTCGCCCTGGACATCGTCATCGGCAAGGGGCCGTCGGCCAAGAACGTGCGGCTGCATCTGCCGCGCTTCACGGTCATCGGCGCGACCACCCGCCTGGCCCTGCTGACCGCACCCCTGCGCGCGCGCTTTGGCGCCGTCTACCGGCTCGATTTCTACGACCCGGATGCCATGCGCGAGATCGTGCGCCGCGCGGCTCTTCTGCTGACGATTCCCATTGACGACGACGGCATCGAGGAGATCGCCCGCCGCGCCAGGGGAACGCCGCGCGTGGCCCTGCGCCTGCTCAAGCGCGTGCGCGACTTCGCCGAGGTGCGCGCCGACGGCACCGTCAGCTTCGATGTTGCAGCGGGCGCGCTTGACTTGCTGGACATTGACCCGCTCGGCCTGGACGACATTGACCGGCGCGTGCTGCGGACCATCATCGAGAAGTTCGAGGGCGGCCCGGTGGGGCTGGAAACCATCGCCGCCTCGATCAGCGAGGAAGCGGACACCATCATGGATGTCTACGAGCCGTACCTGCTCCAGCTAGGCTTTCTGGAGCGCACGCCGCGCGGTCGCGTGGCCACGCGCCTGGCCTACGAGCATCTCGGTCTCTCCGACGAGCGTCCGCCGCGCCAGGCTACCCTGTTCTGAGAGGAGCGCAGGTCAGGCGATGGATCTCAGCGCAGTGGGCCGCCTGGTGGTCGCGCTCGGCCTGGGCCTCGTCGTGCTGGGGGCGCTGCTCACCGTCGCCGGCAGGCTCCCCCTGCTGCGCGAGCTGGGTCACCTGCCCGGCGACATCCGTATCGAGCGCGAGGGCTTCTCGTGCTTCTTCCCCCTGGTGAGTATGCTCCTGGTGAGCCTGCTGCTGTCGCTCGCCCTCAATATCATCCTGCGCCTGTTAAACCGTTGATCAGCACCCATGACTAATCGCTGCGCCATGCACATCACCGACTTCGACTATCACCTGCCGCCCGAACTGATCGCCCAGACGCCCATCGAGCCGCGCGACGCGGCGCGTATGCTGGTGCTGGATCGGGTCAGCGGGGCCGTCGAGCATCGCGCCTTCCACGACCTGCCCGAATACCTGGACGCGGGCGATGTGATCGTCCTCAACCAGACGCGCGTCATCCCCGCCCGGCTGCTCGCCCGCAAAATCCCTACCGGAGGCGCCGCGGAAATTCTGCTGCTGCGCCCCCTGGACGACACGCATTGGCTGGCCATCGTCGGCGGCAGGCGCATCAGGGTGGGCGCGCGGCTGGCTGTGGGGCCGGACGGCACGTCGCCGGTCGAAGCCACCATCGTCGAGGAGCGGGACGCGAACCAGCGCGTGATCGCCTTCAGCGAGCCGATCCAGCCGCACCTGCGCGCCCTGGGCGAGACGCCGCTGCCGCCCTATATCAGCGCGCCGCTGGCCGACCCGGATCGCTACCAGACGATCTTCGCTCACGCCGACGGCTCCGCTGCCGCACCCACTGCTGGCCTGCACTTCACCGGCGAAATGCTGATCAAGCTCAAGCGCCAGGGAGTTGAGATCGCCTATTGCACGCTGCACATCGGCCTGGACACCTTCTCGCCGGTGCGCGCCGAGAACGTCGCCGATCACCTCATGCACACCGAGCGCGCCATCCTCTCGCCAGAGGACGCGCAGATCGTCAACAACGCGCGCCTGCGTGGGCGGCGCGTCGTCGCCATCGGCACGACTGCCGTGCGCACCCTGGAGACGGCGGCCATTCGCTCGGCGGCCTTTGGCAGCGCCGCCAACGACCCGGTCAGCGTCCGGCGCACGCTGGCGAACCTGGCCGAGAACGTCTGCCCCTGGCGACCCGTCATCGCCGTTGACGAAGATACGGACCTGTTCATCACGCCCGGCTATCGCTTCCGCGTCGTGGACCGGATGCTGACCAATTTCCACCTGCCCCGCTCCACGCTGCTGATGCTGGTCAGCGCCTTTTCCGGGCGCGAGCACATCCTGCACGCCTACGAAGAAGCGATCCGCGAGCGCTACCGCTTCTACAGCCTGGGCGACTGCTGCCTGCTGCTGTAATCCGGTATGCGGGACGCCGCTTAAGTGGTACAATTCCCGCGACCTTTCAAATCCGATGAAGCCCTTGCCCCAGGGAGACTCGTGCATGGAGCAGATGCATACGATTCCAGAAGAGCACTATCACGTGGCCGCCGACCATGTCCGCGCGCGCCTCAGCGTTGCGCCGGCGGTCGGGCTGGTGCTTGGCTCTGGCCTGGGGCCGCTCGTGGACGAGATCGAGGGAGCGCAGGCCATTCCCTTCGGGGAGATTCCCGGCTGGCCAAGCGCGACTGTGCAGGGGCACGCTGGCCGGCTGGTCGGGGGCACCCTGGAAGGATGCCCGGTCCTGGTCATGCAGGGTCGCATTCACTACTACGAAGGGTACAGCCTGGCCCAGGTGACGCTGCCGGTGCGCGTCATGCGCCTGCTGGGTATTGACACGCTCATCCTGACCAACGCGGCGGGCGGGCTGAACCAGGGTTTCTCGGTCGGCGACATTATGGTGATCGAGGATCACATCTATCCGGCGGGCTTCTCCGGGATGAACCCCCTTCACGGGCCGAACATGGGCAGCTTCGGCCCGCGCTTCCCGGTCCACACCCACACCTACAGCCCGCAGTTGCGGGCGCTGGCGCACCGCGTCGCCGCCGGGCAGGGCCTCACGCTGCGCGAAGGGGTATACGTTTCGCTGTCCGGCCCTACCTTCGAGACGCCAGCGGAGGTGCGCCTGTTCCGCGCCTGGGGCGGCGACGCCGTCGGCATGTCCACCGCGTCCGAAGCGCTGGTCGCCTATCATGCGGGAATGCGCGTGCTTGGCTTCTCCAGCATCACCAATATCTCGCTCGACAGCACCACTGCCCAGCAAGAGGTCAGCCACGAAGACGTACTGCGCGCGGGCAAGCAGATCGTGCCCCGCCTGGCTGCTCTGCTGCGTGGTGTGCTGCGCGAGCTACCGCCGTTCGACCCTGGCGAGATAGAAAACGCGCCGGAGCATGACTAGCGTCGTCTTCTTCATCGAGCGCATCTCTTTTGGGCTGTACATCCTCTGCGCGGCGGGCATTCTGCTGATGGCCTTCCGCCTGCAACAGGCCCGCCGCGAGTTGGCGATCGCCCAATTCAAGCTGGAGCGCGAGCACGCCCTGGTGCGCCAGGCGGCAGCGATCACCTTCGGCGGGCTGCTGATCGAGATCATGGTCGGCGTGTGGGCCATCGCCACCATCATGGCCCCCGCCGTGCGCGACCTGCGCACCAGCCCGCAGAGCGTCCAGGCACCAGTGCTGACTCGCTTCGTGACCAGCACGCCCGCGCCGAACCCGCCCATTGCCCTCGATGCGGGCGGCGGAGTTGTCGCCGGGCCAGCCGTCTTCGCCACCCCGGAGCCTACCGCGACCTCAGTCGGCACGATCGTCCCCGGTGCGCCGCAGATCGCCGGCTGCCCGCGCGAGAGCGCCTGGCTGCTGGTGCCGGGCAACGGCCATCTCATCTTCGAGACGACGACCTTCTGGGGCACGGCCACCACCAGCGACTTCGCGTTCTATCGCTTCGAGCTGAAGCCCGCTGTCGCAGGGGCGGAGTTCGCGCCCATCGGCGATTATGCGGTCCCGGTAGTGGACGGGCCGCTGGGCGACTTCTACCCCATCAACTTCGCCAATGGCGAATATCGCTTCCGCCTGACCGTCTTCGACACCACCCAGACCATGCGCCACCTGTGCGAGGTGACGATCCACATCAGCGACCCACCGCCCACTCCCACGCCCATCGGCGCGGGGGCTGTAGACACTTCCCCGCCGTAACACCCACCAGCCGCGTCATTCCAGCCCGGCCAGGCGGCGCTCGCGCCGGTACTGCTGGGGTGTGTCAATGTCGCGCAGAATGCTGTCATCGCTCACCGCCAGCAGATGCAGCCGGTCGGGGTGGCGGGCGATCACGTCACGCGGCGCGCCCCCTTCCAAAGCCAGCAGCTCCGGCCAGAAGCGGCTGTCGAACAGCACCGGGTGCCCCCGACGGCCTTCGTACACCGGGGTGACGATCTCGCCCAGGCCCCGCCCATAAGCCAGCAGCACCTGGTCCACCACGCGCGCGTTCAGCGCCGGCTGGTCGCCCATCACCACCAGGCAGGCCGCCATCCCCGGCGACAGCGCGCGCAATCCCGCCTGCACGGACGAGATCATCTCGCCCTGCTGATAGTCCGGGTTGTGCACCACGCGCACCGGCAGCCAGGCCACCGCCCGCGCCACGTCATCAGCCCGGTGCCCGGTCACAACGACGATCTCCGCCAGGCGCAGCGCCACCAGCCGGGCCACAATCGCCTCGATGACCGTCTGCCCCCGATCCCAGGGCAGCAGCGGCTTGGGCTGTCCCCCCATCCGCGCCGACTCCCCGGCGGCCAGCACAAGCGCCGCCACGCGCCGCTGCGCTTCGCTGATCGGCTCGCCAGATGACTGCATCGCGCCCAGCGCCACCGCCTCAATGCGGGGCGAGCGCAGCGCAAGCTGGGCCACGCGCCGCGCCCGGCGATGGACGTACCCTTCGCCGGGGGTCTTGTTCAGCAGGACGCAGACGCGCGCCCCATTCGGCACGCCGCGCAGCCCCAGCTCCGGGTCGCGCAGGGCAGCGGCCATCCAGGGCGGGATCAGCCGCCCGCCTTCGGCGAACCCGTAGCGGTCGCACAGCCGGGTCGCGTTGTAAACATGCGCCTCGTCCAGCGGCTGGTCGAGCGCGTCCACCCCAGCCACCAGCACGACCAGCGTCGTCTCCGGCGGGATCACCGGCTCGTGCGCGCGCGGCACCTTGAACGGCATCTGCCGCGCGCCATCCGCCTCGATCAGCAGCACGTCGGAATTCACTGAGTCGATCAGGCCGCCGATGACCGGGAGCGGCAGACCAATGACCTTGTGCGCGTTCCGCGCATCGCCTGCCGCGTAGAGGAATACGAAGCCGTGCTCGCTCAGTTGGTCGCGGATGTGTTCGGCGGTCACCGCGTCGCTGAGCTGGATAGCCGCCGGTGCCTGGGCGACTTCATACGAGGCCACGCGCGTCGTCGTCGTCGCCAGCACGCGCCAACCCTCGGCACGTAGCTCCGCCGCCAGGCGGAACAGGGCTGCCGTCTTGCCGCCGGCCCCGACAAAAGACACCACGTCGCCGCGCTGCACGCGCAGCGCCTCACGCAGCAGCATCAAACGCGCTCATTTCGCTGGCGGCCAATCGGGCGAATCGTCGGGAGAGTCAGTCTCGCGCAGCAGCAGTGCAAGCTGTGGCGCGCTGAGGATCGCTTCCAGCACGCCGCCGCCGATCGCCAGCGCCTTCTCGGAAACGGTGAAGCAGTGCTCGCGCTCACCGCGCGGGTCCACATCGCCGATCTTCAGCCCCGCCCTGACCGACACGGACGGGTGAATCAGCCCGCGCAGCACGCCATCAAACGGTGCGCGCACTTCCTGGCCGCCGACCGTGGCCAGCATATCGCCGGCGCGCACGGTGTCGCCAATGGCTGCCAGCGGCGTCACCGTGCCCGCGCAGGGCGCGCGCAGCACGCGGTCGAGCGCGTGCCCCTGCACACTGCCTGGGCTGCCGGTGTCCGGCTGCGCCGACCCCTGCCAAAGCACCCGGCCCAGGAAGTGCCCCCGGTTCGTCTCGATCACGGCATGGCAGTCCACGCCGGCGGTGAAGCCCGGCCCCAGCCCGATGACCAGCGGCGCGTCTGTCTGCGCCGTGCCCAGGTTGCGCTTGGCCAGGCGCGCATCCACTACCACCGCCGGGCGCAGCGCGCCGATGCTCGCCCCGTCAGGGTCAACCAGCACCGGCACCTCGCCGGCAGCCTGCACCTGCGCTATCTCGTCGAGATGGGCCACGCGCCGCGCCGTGAGGCCCTCCACCGCAACCTGGCCCTCGAACACCGCCGCAGCCAGGGCGACGGCCCGCCGGATGGCAAGCGGGCGTTCCAGCTCGATCACCAGCACTGGAAAGCCCGCCTTCACCAGCCGGTACACCACGCCGGAAGCGAGGTCGCCCCCACCCCGAACGATCACGGGAACACGGCTAAATAACACCGAGGCCCTGCTCGCGCAGCCTGACCACCACCCGCTCCGGCGTCAGCGGGATGCGGTCGAACCACACGCCGGTCGCATCGTGCACCGCCGCCACAATCGCGGGGGCCAGGGGGATGAAAGGCATCTCGGCCATGCCGCGCGCGCCCCAGGGGCCGCGCGGATCGGTATATTCGAGAATGACCGATTTCGTCTCCTGGGGGATGTCCCAGATCGTCGGGATCAGGTAGGTTGACAGGGTGGGGTTGAGGATGCGCCCCTCTTTGGTCACCACGTCCTCCATGATGGCGTATCCCAGCGCCTGGATGACCGCGCCCTCTATCTGCCCTTCGATGAGGTGCGGGTTGATGGCTTTGCCGACATCGTGCGCCGACACCACGCGCATCACATGCACGTGCCCGGTCTCAACGTCCACTTCGACCTCGACGAACTGCGCCATATAGCCATAGGACACGTTCGGATCGCAGCGCCCGGTCTCCGGGTCGTAGGGGGTTGTCCTGGGCGCGTTGTAGCGGTAAGTGGCAATGGCCGGGCGTTCCTCGGCCCGCCACTTCTCCAGCGCCAGCTCCGCCGCCCCCTTGATCGCGTTGCCAGCCATGAAGGTCATGCGCGAGGCCGAAGTGCTGCCCGAATCGCCGGCGTAGGTTGTGTCGTGGCCGAGAAGCTCGACCTTCTCAACGGGCACCCCAACCGCCGCGGCGGCCATCTGCACGAAGGCGGTGTGCGCGCCCTGGCCCATGTCAGCGCCCACCTCGCGCACCACCACGCGCTCGATCTCGGTGGAGCCGTACAGCTCTATGGTCGCCCAGTTCCCTTCGGGCGCGCCGAAGCTGAACCCGATATTCTTGAGGCCCAGCGCCATCCCAATCCCGCGCCGCCTGGCCGGATCTGCCGGCTGCGCGACGGGCTGTCGCCGCCACTGTCCATCCGGGCGTTCCCAGTAACCGCTTTGCACGGCGCCATCGGCGAGCACACGATCCAGCGAGACGCCGGGCGGCAGCGGCGAGCCAACCACGGTGATGCTGCCATCCTTGAGCACGTTCATGGCGCGCAGCGCGACCGGGTCCATGCCCAGCGCCTCGGCCAGCCGGTTCATCTGCCCTTCAGCAGCGAAAGCGCCTTGCGGCCCGCCGAAGCCCCGAAACGCGCCGTTGGGCACGTTGTTGGTATAGACGGCGTAGCTGTCCACCTGGGCGTTGGGGATCACATACGCGCCACAGACCATCAGGTGCGCATTACCGAGCACTTTGGAAGAGGTATAGGCATACGCGCCCGCATCGGCGACGACTTCCGCCTCCGCCGCGACCAGCCTGCCCTCTTTCGTCGCGCCCCACTTCGCGCGGATGGTCATGGGGTGCCGCTTGTGATGCCCGATGATGGATTCTTCGCGGCTCCAGATGATCTTGACGGGGCGCCGCAGTTTCCACGCGGCCAGGCCAAGCACGATCTGCACGGACATATCTTCGCGCCCGCCAAACGCCCCGCCGATGGCCGGGTAGATGATCCGCACCTGCTCTTCGGGCAGCCCCAGGGCATGGGCGACCTGCTGCCGATCCTTGTGCACCCACTGCCCGGCCACCACCACCGTGACGCGGCCCTCTTCGTCCAGGTACCCCAATCCGGCTTCCGGCTGGAGATAGGCATGCTCCTGCGCGCCGGTGCGGTACACGCCCTCCACCACCACCTCGGCCTGCGCCCAGCCCGCCGCCATATCGCCGTGACGGATGCGGTAATGGGTCAGAATGTTGCCCTGGGCGTGCGGGTGAAGCTGCGGTGCGCCTGTTTTCAGCGCCTCTTCCGGATCAGTGATCACCGGCAGGTCTTCGTAGGTGATGTCAATCAAACGGACTGCTTCGGCAGCCGCCGCCTCGCTGTCAGCCACCACCAGCGCCACCTGGTCGCTGATGCAGCGCACGATGTCCGCGCCCTCTTTGGCGCTGCCCAGCCCACACAGCACCGGCTGATCCGGGATGCCCAGCCCGTACTCGTTGACCGGCACGTCCCTGGCCGTGAACACGGCTACCACGCCGGGGTGGGCCTCAGCTTTGCTCGTGTCCATGGCCGTGATGCGCGCATGAACGCGATCCGCAAAACGAATCTTCATCCACAACTGGTCTTCCATGTCAATATCGCCAGGATACGCGGTCTCGCCCAGGACCTTGCCCACCGCGTCGAGGCGGCGCACGCTCTGGCCGATCAACAACTCTTTTTCGCTCACTGCTTCTCCACACTCCTTGCCATGTAGTCCCGTTGTGGGCAGGCCCAGGCGATGCGGCGCCAGTTCAGCGGGCGCTCATCGCCCCGTCACAAGGGGCGCAGCCAGAAGAACCCGACGACCGCGCGCCCCCGAACCCAGGCCCCCGCCCCACAAACTCGTATCAGCTCTGCCAGCTATCCGCTCAGTCTTTCTTGCGCTTGAACTCCCGCTCCTGGCGCTTCAGTTCCTTGAGATCCTTCTTGAGCTGCTTGGCGACAGCCTTCTTGTTGGCCGGGGGAGGTCCCATCTGCTTCCACGCGCGGCGCTCCGGGTCGGTGCCATAGGTGGCCAGGCCGACGGCCAGCATCGCCAGGCCCATCAGGACCAGCCACAGCACCGCAGCGACCAGTATCTCGACGATGTTGTTGCCGTGATAGCGCTCGCTGTCAGCGTACCAGTCATAGCCGGCGAACTGCTGGCGCAGATCGCCATAAGCGTCGTCAATGGTCTCGCTCTGATCGCGGCCCAACTCGACCAGCGGGAACGCGATCAGATAGGCCGCGATCGCCAGCAGCGCGGCCAACATCAGGCCAATGACCGGCAGCCAGCGATTCGCTCGCCGTTCCCGCTTCTGAGGCGCGTATCTGCTCATCGCCCCCTCCTCCCCCACGCACAGCCCTGGCCTTCACCAACTTCACAGCCGCCTTCCCTCTGCGCGCGGAACAGGGATTCTCCCATCCGAATTTCGAAACTCGAAATCCGCCATCCCCCCTCCGCCTGGAGAGTCTTTCAGGTACCGTTCCCCTGGGCGGCCTGCTCAAACGCCTGCACGATCTTGTAATACCCCGTGCAGCGACACAGATTGCCAGTGATGCTCTGCTCGATCTGAGCGCGCGTCGGGTGAGGATGCTCCTCCAGCAGCTTCGCGCCAGACATCAGGAAGCCGGGCGTGCAGTACCCGCACTGGACGGCGCCCGTGTCCACGAAAGCCCGCTGCAACGGGTGCAGCGCCCCATCCTCCGCCGCCAGCCCCTCAACCGTCGTGATCTGCGCGCCATGCGCGCGCGGGGCAGGCACCAGGCAGGCCATCACCGCCACGCCGTCGAGAAACACGGTACACGCGCCACACTCGCCCTCGGCGCAGCCCTCTTTCGTGCCCGTCAGGCCCACGTCCTCACGCAGGAAGCGGAGCAGCGTCTTGTTCGACGCGCCCGTGATCGAATACGGCTCGCCGTTCACCGTCGTGACGATCGTATCGCCCAGATCGTCTTCATGGCGGACGGCTGCCGGCAGCGGCTCGCGCACGGTCGCCCGGTGAGCGCCCCACAGCATGGCCGGGTCGTCCGGCCAGCCGGCGCGCTCCGTCCCGCTGCGCAGCGCGCGCAACGCCCGCGCCACCAGCACGCGGCACATCTCCGTGCGATAGCCCGCACCGCTGCGCACATCGTCAATGGGCGTGGGCGCTGCCGCCGCCAGGCGCGCTGCCTCGCGGATCGTCTCGTCAGTCAGCGTCTTGCCCTGCAGGTATTGCTCGGCGACGGGCACGCGCAGAATCGTCGGGGCCACGCTGCCCAGCGTGATCGCCGCACGGCTGATGATCTCCCCCTCAAAACCGAGCACCACCGCCGCATTGACCACTGAGATCGCCTGGGCGTTGCGCAACCCCAGCTTGAGGAACATGCCGCGCTCGTGCCTGCCCAGCGCCGGGAAGGTGATCGCGGTCAGCATCTCGTCCGGGGCCAGCGCTGTCCGGCGCACGCCCTGGTAGAACGACGGGAAATCCAGCGTGCGCTCGCCGCGCAGCGAGGTCAGCGTCACCGTCGCGCCCAGCGCCCACAGCGGGGTGATCGTGTCGTTGGCCGGGCTGGCCGTGATCACATTCCCGGCCACGGTACCCCGGTTGCGAATCTGCGGCGCGCCCACGCTCCACGCGGCCTGCGCCAGCGGCAGCGCCCGCTCAACGACGGCCCGGCTGCCCACCAGATGGTTATGCGTGACCAGCGGGCCGATCCGGATGGTATCGCCCCGCACGGTAATCTGATCCAGACCGGGCACGCGGGTGATGTCCACCAGCGTATCCACCCCGGCCCGCCCGCCGCGCTCCAGCTCCAGCAGCAGGTCGGTGGCGCCGGCCACGATGCGCGCGCGCGCCCCGAACTGCGCCAGCAATTCGAGCGCCTCTTCGACGGACGTAACGCTATAGTAATTCTGCCACATGCACTAACCCTGTCCTTGTGTGGTCACCTATCAACTGCTCCTGGGAGAGCAATACTAGCATAGAAAAGAACGCTTGCCTAAAGCAGACTTCCTGTCTCATGGAACATCCACAATCATGTACGGGTTCACGTTGAGCACGGTCGTGCCGGCGAAGACCGTCCGCCGGGGACGCCGGTTGTCCCATGTGTCCACATGGCCGTGCAGCAGGAACATAGGCCGTCCCACGCGCATCAACAGCCGGAAAGCGTTGAACCCGCGATGGGCGCGGTCTTCCGCGATGTCATGGATGTGGCGCGGCGGAGAGTGGGCCACCAGCACATGTACGCCGTAACCCGCCCACGCTCGCCGCACCGCCAGGCGCGGCAGCAGGCGCAGCACCTTGATCAGCATCTCGCTCTGCGTGTACTGCGCGTCGCCCTTGTTGTAGCAGATCGAACCCTCCAGCCCCACAAACAGATGGCGCTGGAACCTGAGGAAGCGCAGATGCAGATTGTCTCCGCCAGGATGGTTGGGCGCATAGTGGACATCGTGATTGCCCCGCACGTACAACAGCGGCAGTGTCAGCACGGTCCCGATGAAATCCAGATACTCGACCGGCATGTCGCCGCAGCTCACCAGGACATCAACATCCGCACAGGACTTGCGCAAGTACGCCGGCTCGTGCAGTTGGGGCTGCACCACGTCGCTGACCGCCAGAATCTTCACCGCCATGCTTTCTTTTTCGCTCGTTCACTCTCGCTCAGCAGGCTTGGCCGGCCATTGCAGCGACTCCCCGCTGCCGCCGCGCTGCGCCTGGATCACCTCGCCCATGATGCTCACGGCAATCTCTTGCGGCGTCTCAGCGCCAATGGACAGCCCGATCGGGGCGTGCACGCGGTCGAGATCAGCCTGCGCTATCCCCTTCGCGCGCAGCGCCTCCGCCGTGATCATCCAGCGCCGGCGGCTGCCGATCAGCCCGATATAAGGCGCGTCTGTGCGCAGCAGCGCGGGCAGCAAAGCCTCGTCCACGATCAGCCCGCGCGTCACGGCGACGATGTACGTCCGCGCCGAGATCGGGGCCTGCTCCGCCAGGTCGCCCGGCGCAACCGTCAGGTATCCGTCCATGCCGGGTATCTGCTCTGGCGTGGCATAGTCGGGCCGATCGTCGCTGACAACCACGCGATAGCCCAGCCATTTCGCCAGCTCCGCAACAGCCTTGCCGACGTGCCCGGCACCGATGACCAGCACCGTTGCCGGGGACAGCAGCGGCTCGACGTAGACGCGCACCGACCCGCCGCACACGCCCGGATCGCCGGATTTCGGATCGGCCAGGTCGTAGCTGACGATGCGGCTCGCCCCGCTGCGCATGGCCGCCTGCGCCTCGGCGATGACAAACGCTTCCATCTGCCCGCCGCCCACCGTGCCGACGATCTGCCCGTCCGGCCAGACCAGCATCTTGCTCCCCGCCTGGCGCGGGACGGAGCCTTGCGTTTCCACGACCACGGTCAGCGCGGCGGGCCGCCCCTCCTGCTGGGCGGCGAGCGCGGCTTCGAACACAGCTCGATCTTGGCTCATAACCGTCCCCTTCGACTCACCCGGCCTGCGCCTGCTGGCGCAGCGCCCGCCAGACGCGCTCCGGCAGCAGCGGCCCGTGCGTCATGCGGATGCCCGCCGCGTCATAAAGCGCGTTCGCCAGCGCCGGCCCCGCACCGTCCAGCGGAATCTCGGCGACGGCTTTGGCCCCGAACGGGCCGCTCGGCTCGTAAGTCTCGATGAAGATGACGCCCATCTCCGGCATCTCGTCGGCGCGATAAATCTTGTACGGGCCGAACTGCGGGTTGGTCATGCGCCCCTGCGCGTCGAAGGCCATCTCCTCGCAATGCCCGTAGCCCAACGCCTGCACCATGCCCCCTTCCACCTGGCCGCTGGCTGTCACCGGGTTGACGATCACGCCGCCGTCAACGGCCATCACCATCTCGTCCACCGTGAACTGGCCCGTCTCCGTGTCCAGCGTCACCGTCACGTACTGCGCGGCGAAGGGCGGCGGCGAGTCCGGGCTGACGTAGCTGGCCGTGGCCATGATCTGCTGCTGGTGCTCGTGGTGCAGGCTGTTGAGCGCGATCTCGCGATGCGTCACGCTGCGTCCATCCGGGGCGTGGGCGGCGCGGTCGCGCAGCACGATGTCCGCCGGCGCGACGGGCGGCGCGCTTTCGTCCTGCTGGCTGAACATCCGCGCGGCGACCTCGCGCATCTGCGCGGCGACCTTTTCGGCGGCGAGCACCGTCGCCCGCCCCGAAATGTACGTTGTGCTGGACGCATATGCGCCCTTGTCGAAGGGGGTGAAGTCCGTGTCCGACGAATAGGTGATGAAGTCCTCCGGCGCGCAGCCGAGCACCTCCGCTGCCATCTGCGTCAGCACCGTGTCCGAGCCGGTGCCCAGGTCGGTCGCGCCCACCAGCAGGTTGAACGAGCCATCGTCGTTGATCTTGATGCTGGCCGCGCCCATGTCCAGACGCGGGATGGCCGTCCCCTGCATTACCGCTGCCACGCCGATGCCCCGCCGCAGATGCGGCTTGCCCGGCACCTGGTGCCAGGCCGGGTTGTCGAACCGCTCGTGCCAGCGGATCGCCTTCGCGCCCTGCTCCACGCACTCGGCCAGCCCGCACGACTGGATGAACTCCGGCGCTGCCTCGCGCCCTTCGCTCCAGGCTTTGCTGGCGGGATGCTCGTCTCCGCTTTTGATCGCGTTGTTCAGGCGGAACTCCAGCGGATCCCAGCCCATCTCGCGGGCGATCCACTCCATCTGCTGCTCCACCGCCCAGAAGCCCTGCGGCACGCCATAGCCGCGATAGGCGCCGCTCGGCGGCGTGTTGGTGTAGACGACATCCGCGCGAAACTTGATGTTTGGCGCGTTGTAGAGCGACATGCCCTTGTGGCCGGTGTTGCCCGCCACCGTCATGGCGTGTGCGCCGCAAGCCCCGGTATCGCTGAGCGCGTGCATCTGGTTGGCGACGATCATCCCGTCGCGGGTCACGCCCGTTTTCAGCGTCAGGTACATGGGATGGCGCGAGCGGCTGGCGTAGAACTCCTCTTCGCGCGTGTATTCCAGGCGCACCGGGCGACCGGTGGCGATGGTCAGGTGCGCGCAGATGTCTTCGAGCAGCACCTCCTGCTTGACGCCGAAGCCGCCGCCGATGCGCGGCTTGATCACGCGGATGCGCTTCTCCGGCAGGCCGAGCACGGGGGCCAGGATGCGCCGCGCGTGGAACGGCACCTGCGTGCTCGTGCGGATCACCAGGCGGTCGTCCTCGTCCCACCACGTCACCACCACGTGCGGCTCCAGCGGCGTCTGCTGCACTTTCGGGCTGTAGTACACTGCCTCGAAGATGCGGTCGGCCTGGGCGAAGCCCTCCTCCACGTTGCCCACTTCCCAGTCCACGACGGCGGCCAGGTTGCGCGTCCTGTCCTCAATGTGCCAGCTTTCCGGCTCATTGTGCAGGATGGGCGCGCCTTCTTTCATGCTATCGCGCGGGTCGAAGATCGCCGGCAGCAGCTCGTACTCGACCTCGATCAGCGCCAGCGCCTTGAGCGCGATCTCTTCCGTCTCCGCCGCCACCGCCGCCACCCGGTCGCCGACGAAGCGCACCTTGTAGTCCAGGCTGTAATTGTCGTGCGGCCCCGGCTCCGGGTCGCTCTGTCCCGCCGTCGTATAGGGCACGCGCGGCAGGTCCTGGTGGGTCAGCACGGCGTGCACGCCGGGCAGCGCGCGCGCCCGGCTCGCATCAATGCGCCTGATCAGCGCGTGCGCGTGCGGGCTGAGCAGCAGCTTGCCGACCAGCATCCCGCGAAACTCAATGTCATCGGTGAACGCCGGGTTGCCCTGCACCAGCTTGCGCGCATCCACCTTGCGCGCGGGCTTGCCCACCTGTTGCAGCGTGTCCACCTCCGGCGCGACGAGCATCACCGGCAGCGTGCGCGTGGTCACCTGTGGCGTGCCCGGCTGCCCCTGGGGAGCATCCGCAGAAGGCCGTACATCGTCATCCCACTCTGCGGGCCGCGTGAAGACTTCCGCCGGCACCGGGATCGCCCGCTCCGGCCCGATCGGGGGCACTTCCTCGCCGCGCAGCATCGCCGCCGCGCGCAGCACCGCCTCCACCGGCTTGACGTAGCCGGTGCAGCGGCACAGCACGCCCGCCAACGCCGCGCGGACATCGTCTTCGGTCGGGTCCGGGTTGCGATCCAGCAGCGCCTGCGCCGCCAGGATCATCGCCGGGGTGCAGTAGCCGCACTGAATGGCCCCCGTCTCCACAAAGGCCACCTGCAGCGGGTGCAGCGGCTCCGATCCGCGCCAGCCGCGCTCCTGCGCCCCGCCGAGGCCCTCAATCGTGACGACCGACCGGCCCGCAGCCTGCGCCGCCAGGATCAGCGACGAAACAACCGGCGCGCCGTCCAGCAGGACGACATCTGCGCCGCTCATGCCCAGCCCGTCTCCGTACTTGACGCCGAAGACGCCATAGCGGCGCAACAGGCGCAACAGACTCTCGTTCGGCGCAGCGTCCAGCGTCAGCGCCTCGCCATTGAGCGAAAAGCTAATCTTCACTGCTCAGTCTCCTCAACCACGATCTCACCGATAAACAGGCGCCGGTCAGGGCCAGCGCCCGCGCCCGTCACTGGATAGCGAACGCCAGTGCGCGCCTCAAACATGCCCAGGGCCACGACATACTCACCTGGGGGCAGGTCTGCGGGCAGCGGGACGGTATACGTGTCGCCCAGGATGCCAGGCAGCCAGTTGGCCGGTGGCAATGCCCCTCCGCCGGGGCGGGTAACCACCTGAGCGACCGGCTCCGCATCTACCCTGTCCCTATTATACAGATGAACGAAGATCACGCCGTCTCCTGCGCCGGGCGCTGCCCCCTGCCACACCGCGCGCACCGCGATCTGGCCGCCCACGCCTTCCTCAGGCGGTGTGAAGTCGAGCGCCACTTCGCGCAGACGCACCGCGCCCGTCTCGCCGAAGACGGCGACCGACGGCCCTTCGTCCGCCCCCTGCGGCTGAAAGTCGCCCTGATACGCCCAGTGATAGTACGGCGAATAGGCGTCAGCGCGCGGATCATCTACCTGCGCTTCGATGCGCACCCGCGTGCGCGTCCCGCTGATCTGCGCGGCGGGCACCCAGGTGACGATCTCGACCCAGCGCCCCGGCACGGCGGGCTGCACGCGCTCCGCAACACGATCGCCGTTCACGAAAATCGCCAGCGGCACGCTCGCCCGCCCGTGCACGCGCGTGACCAGCAGCAGGTCTTCGCCGGGCCGCGTGCGCAGTGTGAACGACTCGCCACCAGTCAGGACGCGCCCGCCGTCGGTCGCCCGGCAGCCTTCTTCCTCGGCCAGCCCGCAGACGTGGTACCAGTGCGTGTAGACCTCGGTGATGAAGCCGGGCGGGGACTCAGCCTGCCACCAGGTGTAATCATGCGCATCTTCGCTGCCCAGGTTGGCGACATCCACCGCATCTGCCAGCGCCAGGCCGTGCACCGCGTCCAGCGTGGAGGCTTGCGCGGCGATCTCCTCCGGGCGTGTAGTAGCCCAGTCCGCCGTGTACACCGCCTGGTAATCCGTCGCCGCTGCGACGTTGTGCTCGCCCAGCGTCACCGGGAACTCGGCCAGCACGTCGCCAAACACGCCCGCGTCCAACAGGTAGCGCAGCCCCTGCACGTCCGGGTAGATCGCGAACGCGCCGGGCCGGTAGCGGCTGTGAGCCATGTGCTCGTAGATCGCACCGGGGCCTTGCCGCCACGACGGGGCCGGGCCGGGCAGCGTCAGGCCGACCACATCGTACAGCGGGCGCTCGCTGAAGTAGCCCATCATGCCCACATCGTGCACGCCAACGCGCGGCGCACCCGGCTCCACAGGCAGGTTATCGCGCACCCAGCGGGCCATCGGCACCTGCTGATCGCGCACGACGGCCACATTCTCGCCGTAGTAACCGGCGAAGCTCAGCGCCGTCAGCAGCGAGGGGAGAAGAATCAGCGCGGGCAGCGCCCAGCCCCAGGCCCGCCACCCCTTGCGCGCGGCCAGCCCCTCGCCCAGCCCGCGCGCCGTCCACGCCGCCGCCGGGTAGAAAAGCGCCATCGCTGGAAGCTGGTAGCGCTTGAACTGCCAGAAGGCCGTGTCGAGCGTGGCGACCGCCGCCGTCAGCAGCAGGATCGTCGCCAGGGCCAGCGCCGCCGCGTTGATGCGCCGCCCCCGCCAGGCCAGCCAGGTGCCCGCCAGCAGCGCCCCCAGCGCCGCCGGGGCCAGCAGCGGCGAGGTGAAGATGCCGAAGTCCGCGCTGCGCCCGACGAGCAGCTCGCCCCACATCCGCCCAAAGGACGAGAGCACGCCCACCAACCGCTCGCTGAGCGGCGCGCCCGTATTCGCCAGCAGCGACTTGGCCTGCATCCCCGACGCTGACGCGCTGCCCGTCGCCGCCCAGTTGAGCGTGGGCTGGATCAGCGCCGCCGCCACCGGCAAGGCCAGCAGCGCGCCCCGTCGCAGCCGTGCCCGCCCCTCGCGCGGCCAATCATCTCGCACGGCCAAGAAAAGCATGGCCAGCAGCGCCACGATGACGCCTTCCGGGCGAGTCAGCGCCGCCAGCGCCCCCGCAGCAACAGCCAGGCGGCGGCGATTGCTCTGCGCGGCATAGAAGGTCAGCAGCGCGAGGAACAGGAAGAGCGCCGTCTCCATGCCGCTGAGCGCCGCCCACACGAACGGCCCCGTCACGGCGTAGGCCAGGGCCAGCGCCAGCGCGTACCCCGCCCCACCCGGCTCCTCGGCCAGCGGACTCGCCCGCCCGATCAGGTAGACCAGCCACACCGATCCGAAGAAAGCCAGCGCGCCGATGCCCAGCGCCCAGTAGGCCAGCGCCCAGCCGTCGCAGCCCGCCACGTGGCCAAGCGCCAACAGCGGCGCGTAGAGCAGGCTGGTCGCGCCGGAAGTCGGCGGATCGCCCGGGTAGTACGTCAGCGGCTGCCCCGCTGCCCACTGGTGCGCGTACTGGAAGTGAATGTAGGTGTCGTCCAGGGGCATCAGCAGCGGATCGCGGCTCACCGCCAGGCTCACGCTCAGCGTGAGCGTCACGACTGCCCCCACCACGACCACAAGGGCCAGCCACGCCGTCCACTGCTCGCGGCTGGCCCCTGCTGTCTGGAGCCACGGTCGGCGGCGCGGCACGCCGTGCGCCACGCCGCCCGTATCATCCGGCATCAGCCGCCTCAGCCACCCTCTTCCGGATACACCTGCCAGCCCACGTCGGCGGCGAGCATCTGCGTCACGTGCTCATGAGGGATGTCCACCAGCGTCGCCGACGCCTCAACGGCCACCGAACCGTCGGCCAGCGCGATCTCGCCGCTGACCAGCGCCATTCGCCCGCGATCCTGGTCCACGCGCCCGCGCACGGTGAACTCTTCGTCCAGCGGCACCGGGCGGCGATAGCGGATCTCCATCTTCGCCGTGAACATGAAGCGCGCCTGCTCAACGGCGTCGCCGCCCTCGTCGGCCAGCAGCGCGCGGCCCATCGTCTCGTCGAGAATCGTCGCCAGGATGCCGCCGTGCGTCATGCCGGGGTAGCTCTGGTACTGCTCGCCAAGCGTCACCCGCGCCACCACGCGCTGATAGCCATCGTTGAAGAAGCGGATGCGCAGCCCGCACGGATTCGCCACCCCGCAGACGAAGCACCAGCGCGCGCTCGGCTGCTGGTCGAACCGCTCCACCGAGGGAGGTTGAATAGACACCTGCGCCTCGCTATGTCAGGCCTGTCAGTTGCTATAGCCGTCGGCGAACGTGTCAATCATCAGCCGCACATCGTCGCCCAGCGGGTAGAGCACCGGGCACGTGCAGCCGGCGGACACGTACTCGCGGACTTTGGCGCGCACTTCGGCTGGCGTCCCCGACGCGGTGATCAGTTGCACTACGTCATCGGGCACCAGCGTCATGGCGCGCTCGATCTGCTCTTCGGTCGCCGGCCAGGTCAGCACCTGGTGAATCTCGTCGAGCAGCTCACTGCTGACGCCGCTGGCCTTCATGATGTGCGGCTGCTGGCCCAGGTACTGCGTGACCAGCTTGCGCGCGCCATCCAGGGCCTTCTTGCGGTCGCTGTCCACCGAGCACACGACCAGTTGAGGCCGGTCAATGTCTGCCACCGTGCGCCCGGCCAGCTTCGCGCCGGCCTCCAGTTGCTCCAGCGCGGCCACGTTATAAGCGGGCGACACCAGGTAGTTGAGCACTGCGCCATCGGCGATCTCGCCGGCCATGGTCATCATCTTGGGGCCAGTCGCGCCGATATAGATCGGCACGTTGCGCGGCTCGCGCCGCCCGTGCACGATATCCAGCTCGATGCCGGTCACGTTCACAAACTCGCCGTGAAACGTGACATTCTTCATCGCCAGCAGGTCGCGCACCACGGTCACATGCTCGCGCATGGCCAGCAGCGGCTTGGTGCGCTCGATGCCCACGTTCTTGGCCAGCGGATCCCACCACGCGCCAATGCCCAGCAGAATCCGATCGGGGGCCAGGTCGTCGAGCGTCAGGAACGTCGCCGCCGTCAGCGCCGCGTTGCGCGTCCAGTTGTTGATCACGCCGGAGCCGACCTTGATACGCTTGGTCGTCGCCGCATAAGCCGCCATCGGGACGATGGCATCGCGCACCAGGCGGCTTTCCGCCTGCCAGACGGCCTCAAAGCCGCGATCCTCAGCGTACTGCACGTACTGGATCGCGTCTGCCAGCGGGTGCGCATCCTGCAAGTACAAAGCCACTCGATCAGCCATAAACCTTCTCCTGTCTATCCTGTATGCCGCTGCAGAATCGATTGCTTACGGGGTGCCGCCAGATAGCGGCACGCCTTCCGGGCCAATTCGCTCTATGATAGGCTCTCCCAACGCCTTTGCCAACTCAATATAGCGGGCCAGGTCGTCGGGCGTGTCAATGTCCAGCGACGCGCTCTCCGAACGGTGCACGACCACCGTCGCGCCCGCTTCGCGCGCGTAGTACTGGTGACGGTTGAAGCTGTTCTCGCCAAAAGCATAGGGGATGATCCCCGGCGGCCTGACGAACAGCAGATTGGTGCCTTGCTCGCGACGGTCGGGCACCAGCACCACGGAGTTGTGGTAATGACCCACGTCCACGACCGTCCCAATGTCCATCGCCGACAGCAGGGGGATGTCCGCCGGCACCACGAGCACCGCCTCGCTGCCCCACGCCTTGGACGCCTGCGTAGCCCGCAGTAGGGCGTTGTTAAGCTCCGGCGTGCCGCTCTCCTGCACCGTCTGCGCGCCCAGGTCGCGGGCCAGCGCCAGCGCTTGCATATCGCGGCTGATGACCAACACACCCTGAATGTGCGACAGTGGCAGCAACAACCGCACGGTGCGCAACATCATTTGAGTCGCCAGGTATTGGCGCTGCTCTGCCGGCAGCACCCCCGCCAGACGGCTCTTCGCCCTGTTCAACGGCTTCACTGGCACAATCGCCCATACACTCATCGCTGTAGGCTCCCTGCCCACCCCAAAACCTCGCGCGCCAAACGCGCTTTGTCGGCATCTGTTTTCATCAACGTAGCTGTGACCAGCGCCGGAACAGCCATATCTGCCGCCTGGCCGGCGTCGGCGCTGTCCACCACCAGCCCATCCACCAATCCCTGATAATAGCGCGCCACACCCGCCGGAGAAATATCCAGCCCCAGCTCCGGCATCAGCTTGGCCGCCGGCCCCTTGACCGCCTGCCCGCCGATGAACGGGCTGACCGCCACACACACGCCTCGCCGTCCGCGCAGCGCCTCTCTCATGCCGCCGGCGGCCAGGATCGGCGCGACCGACAGCACGGGATTGGACGGGCAGATCACGATCACCTCAGCGGTGGCCAGGGCCTCGCCGACCGCCCCGGTGATGCGCGCTTCCTCTGCGCCGCGAAACTGCACGTCGCGGACGGTCGGCTGCCAGCGCCAGCGTACGAAGTAGTCCTGAAAGGCCAGCGCGCCGCGTTCTTCCGTGTCCACCATGGTCGCCAGCGGGTCATCGGTGACCGGCAACAACCGCTGCCGGACGCCCAGCGCCCCTGCCAGGCGAGCCGTCACTTCCGTCAGCGACAGGCCCGCCGCCAGCCAGTGCGTGCGCAGCAGGTGCGTGGCCACATCGCGGTCCCCCAGGCGGAACCAGGTGTCTTCGCCATAGCGCGCCAGCATCTCGAGCATCTGGACGCTGTCCCCGGCCAGTCCCCAGCCCGTCTCCGGGTTGGCGACTCCGGCCAGCGTGTACATCACCGTGTCCAGGTCGGGCGAGATATGCAGGCCGTAGAGCGCGAAATCATCGGCCACATTGCCGACGACCGTCAGGCGGTCGGGCGGCAAGACCTGCGCCAGCCCAAAGACCAGCTTGGCCCCGCCCACCCCTCCGGCCAGCGCCACCACGCGCGGCGCATCTGTCAGAACCATCGGACCTTCGCTTCCAGGGGCGCGCGATCTTTGCTGCGTGCCTCCGCGGGATAGCCCACCGTCAGCAGGGCTTGTGCCTCCCAGTCGGGCGGCAGGCCGAGCGTTTCGCGCACCACGTCCGGGCAGAACAGCGGCGCGCACATCCAGCACATCCCCAACCCCTGCGCGTGCGCCATCAGCAACATGTTCTGGACGGCCAGGGCCACGCTCTGCGCCGCCATTTCCCGCTCAAGACTCTGGCGGCGGACATCGGGGTAGCGATTCATGTCCGCCATGCTCAGAAACACGACGATCACCGCCGGCGCGCCGCCGATGCGCGCCACCGAGCGCGCAACCTGGCGTTCTACCTCGTCCGGCGCCAGGCCGTCCGCCAGCAAATCGCGGCGAAAGCGCGCGCCCATTGCTTCGGCCAGGCGCAGGCGCGGCTCCGGCTCAACGAGCGCGGCGAAGCGCCAGGGCTGCCGGTTGTGCGCCGACGGCGCCCAGCGCGCCGCTTCGAACAGCCGCCCCAGGGCCGTCTGCGAGACGGGCCGCTCGCTGTAGCGGCGCACCGAGCGCCGCGTCTGCATCAGCGCCAGCAGCGCCGTCGCGTCCATGCCGTCACTCACCCGCATCCTGATGATCGGCATACAGGTCAAGGGCTTCGGGCCGGACGAGATCGGCGGCGCAGCCCTCGCCCGGCGGGAGGGTCATGCCGCGCACCAGCACCGCCGGCAGCCCTTCCGCCCCCTGCCCGCTGACCAGCCCCGCCGCCGCCGCCAGCTCGTCGCCCAGCCCGGTCACAGTGATATGCAGCTCGCGCCCATAAAGGTCATGCTGCCCGCGCTTGTCCCAGGCCGCCGGGAACCCGGCCAGCCCGATAGCCACGCCCACCGTCCCGATGCGGAACGGGCGGCCATGCGAGTCGCTGATGACAACGCCGGGCGCAATGCCGGCCAGGTCGTGCAGGCGCTGGCGAATCTGCCTCGCCGAGCGATCGGGGTCTTCGGGCAGCAGCAGCACCCAGTCTTCTCCCTCGCGGCCCACGTTCGAGTGATCAATCCCCGCGTTAGCCAGCGTGAAGCCCAGCCGGTGCCGCACGATCAGCACGTCCGGGCGCATGCGCGAGATGGCGCTGGACTCGCGCAGGATAAGCTCGACCATGCGCGGGTCCTTGCGCGTCCGCTCCGCCACCCGGCAGGCGCGCGCCGACGGCTCGACCGTGCGCAGGTCCACAAAGCGCCCCTCAGCTTTGGAGACCAGCTTGGAAGTGATGACGAGAATATCTCCCGGCTCGATGGCCAGGCCCGCGACTTCGAGACTGGCGATCAGCAGCGTCGCCAGGTCGTCGCCAGGCTGAACGTGGGGGATATTCGGCAGACCGATCAGGGTCAGACGGGTGAGCTGCGCAGCCGTCGGCACGTCATTCAAGGCCCGTGATGCGAATCCCTGCCCCAGCGACCTTGTAGCGCCTGTTGATATAGAGCAGAACAGGCGTCAGCGCTTCGACCGCCACCGCGTTAGCCAGCGGCCCGGCGTCCACAGCGCGCATCCCCGGAATGGCCTCCACCAACTGCGCGACCTCGCCCTTGGCCTCAGCGTCATCGCTGCACATCAGCACATCGCAGTCCACGCCATGAAACGGCTCTTGCAGGTGCGCCGCGCCGACATTCTGGAAGGCCGCCACCACGCGCGCCCCATCGCCCAGCAGCGCCTGCGCTTCCAGGCTGGCCGCCTTACCCTCTGGCACGTATACCGTGCGCACATTCGGCGGCTGCAAGGGTACCGTGACATCCACCAGAATCTTGCCCTGCACACAGTCCCTCACCGACTCCAGAATTGCCCCATGCGCGCTGTACGGCACGCTGAGCACCACCAGATCGGCCTGCGCGGCGGCCTCCTCGTTGCTCGTCCCCTGAATCGCTTCAGCGCCCAGGACGGCGTTCAGCTCGCTGGCCTTGGCCGCTGCGCGCTCCGCGTCGCGCGAGCCAATCAGCACACGGTAGCCGCTGTGCGCCCAGCGTAGCACTAGCCCGGAGCCTTCTTTGCCGGTGCCGCCAAGAACTGCGATGGTCAGAAATTTGGGGTCTTTTGACAACCTCGTAGCCTCCGTCACTGCGCGAGTACCTGCTGGACATAGTGATTATAACGTTCCCAGACCTGGGGAGCGTGCGCCTGCGCCGCTGCTGCAATTGCCCCCTCGTCCAGGGTGAGCAGCACCCGGTCGCGCATGAGCACCCTGCCCGCCACGATGGTCGTCGTCACCATCGAGGACTCGAAGCCAAACAGGACATGCCAGGGCAGATTGCCCGCGTTGAGCGGGGTGAACGGATGATAGTCCACCAGGATCACGTCCGCCGCCGCGCCCGGCACGAGTACCCCCACCTGCTGCGGGAAGAACAGCGACGCCAGGCGCGCGTTGTTGGTCGTGGCGATCTGGGCGATCCTGTCTCCGGGAGCCAGGCGTGGATCGCGGTTGGCCACCTTGTGCAGCAGGTAGGCCGCCTTCCACTCCGCCCACATGTTATTGCTGAAGCCATCGTTGCCCAGCGCCAGGGCGATCCCCTCGTCGAACATGGCATCGAGCGCGGCAGCGCCGACGGCGTTGTTCATGTTCGAGCGCGGCTGGTGCGATACCCACGTCTGGGTGTCTTTAAGGATAGCCCGCTCGGCAGCGTTGACATGCACCGCGTGGGCGACGATGGTCTGCGGCCCCAGAATGCCGAAAGAGTCCAGCCGCTCGACGACGCGCTTTCCCGCCTTGCGCAGGCTGTCCTCTTCGTCAGCTTCGTGCTCGGCCACGTGGATGTGGAAGCCCGTATCCAGCCCGCTGGCCGCCTCCACACAGGCCCGCAGCGTCTCGTCGGTCAGCGTCAGGCTGGCGTGCAGCCCGAATGTCGCCGCGACGAGCGGGCGCGACCGCGCTGCACGCAGAAAACGCACGTTCTCGGCGATGCCCGCCTGCGCCTTGTCCGGCCCATCGCGATCGGTGACTTCGTAGCACAGCACGGCCCGCAGCCCGGCCTCCGTCACCGCATCGGCGATCACGTCCAGGCTGCCGTCAATGAAGTTGGGGCTGGCGTGATGATCGATCAGCGTGGTCGTGCCGTGTTTGATCGCATCCACCAGGCAGACCAGCGCGCTGAACCGCACCGCGTCTCGATCGAGCGCCTTATCGAGCGGCCACCACAGCCGCTCCAGGATTTCGGGGAAGTTCCTGGGCGCTGGCCCCGGAATGCCCATGCCGCGCGAATACGCACCATAGAAATGCGTGTGCGCGCAGACTCCGCCGGGCATGACCAGCTGCCCACGCGCATCAAGGCGCTCGGCAGCCGGATGTCGTGCTGCCAGCGCGTTCGTTTCGCCCACTTCGCGGATTGTGTCGCCGTCAAGCAGGACAGCGCCACCCTCGATCACGCGATTCGGTGTCTCCCAGGTAACGACCGTTGCATTCGTGATTAGCAAAGCCATAGCATCCTTCTCTTGTTTGCTAACGGCGGCGGCTCGCAGGCAGCCCGCCGTGCTTTCTGACCTCATCGAGAATCGCCGCCACCGTCGCCCGCAGCGCGTCCGGCCCTTCGCACATCGGCAAGGCAATCGCGCGCTCGTCGTGCGACCCCGTCGAGGCAATGACCATCCCCTCGGCGCAGCGAATGACCAGGGTCGCGCCCACGTTCCCGGCGCGGGTCCCAGCATCCCAGCGTCGCTCCGCGCGGACGCCCTGCCCCTCCAGCGCATGAAACACGCGATCTACAAAAGTGTCCGCATCCGAGTACAGGTCGGACAGATCGCGCGCCTGCGAGAAGCGGTCCCAGGTCGTGTGGATGAAGGTCACCACCCGCCGGTCGCCGTTGACGATGGGCGGATCCTTGCGCCGCAGCTCGCCGAATTGCAGCTTGTGATAGAGCGCATCGGCGCGGGGATGGGCCGGCTCATCCGGCAACAGATCGCGGCGGCGAACCAGCTCCAGCCCCGTGCGCCGTGCATAGTAGTGAATTGCGCCGTTCAGTTCTCCAAAGGCGCGGCTGAAAAAGAGCGCGATGTACTCGGCATAGATGCCCTGCGCGGCCTGGCCTTGCGGCACGCGATACCAATGCTGGGTCTGCGCCATGTCGAAGTCGCGCTTGCGGTTGATGACGCCAACCAGAACGCGGTCTTCGGGGTACATCCACCTCTCCCGCTCAGAATCCGCTTGAAGACCTCACCCCCCGCCCCCATGTATGGAGAAGGGAATTCACGGCGGTTAAGCTCCCTGCCCGTGTGTGGAGAGGGGATTTTCAGTTCGTAATCACTCTCCCCGGTGCGGCCAGGGTGAGGCAAGCCGCAAACCAGGCCCGCTCAGATTCTGCCCGTGCGCCGGTACTCCAGCAGCTTCGCGTCAATATCCTTGACGAGCGCCTGCTCCGCCTGCCACCAGGCCTGATCCTTCTGCGCATCAAGTTCCTCAACCGTCTTGCCCTGCTGCTCGACCCAGGTGTAGTACTTCAGGTTATGCCAGCGGGCGCGGTTGTCCAGGTTGCCTTCCCACACAAAATCCGTGCGCTGGCCGAGGAAGAGGCTGCGCACGCGGGCGATGGCCTCGGTCTCGTCCACAACGCCGTAATTGCGGCGCATGGCGTCCATCACGCTGCCGTAGCGATCCATCCCGTCGGTGGCCACGGTGACCACCAGGTCGTCCTTGCCCAGGCCATAGTGCTTGACCGTCTTGATCGCGCCGAAAATGTTGCAGATGCTGCTGATGCCCAGCCGCGTCTTGAGATACTCCACCATCTCCGGCGCGACGCCAAAGTGCTCCACCAGCGCCTTCAGCCCGCCTTCGTCGGCGAAGAGTTGCAGCCCCAGCTTGCTTTCGATGTCGTCAATCAGCATGATCGCGTCCATGTTGCTGACGTTGTGAATCCAGGTCACGTGCTTGTCGCCGATGCCCTGAATATCATGGCCACCGTAGCCGTTCAACGCCAGTGTGGGGCACTGCACCGGCTCCAGGCCGATGATCTTGTGATCGGGCCACTGCTGCTTCAGCCGGTCGCCCGCCGCAATGGTGCCCGCGCTGCCCATCGCCGAGACGAAAGCCGACACCTTGCCGGCGCCAATGCCCTGCTCGGCCAGCTCGCGCGCCAGGTCAATAATCGTGTTACCAGTGACGTAGTGGTGGAAGCGGTAGTTGCCCATGACCTCGAACTGGTTCAGGTTGCGCATGTTCGGGTCGGAGGCCATCAGCTCTTTGACCTTGTCGTAGATTTCCTTGACGTTGCTCTCGCCGCCCGGCGTGGCAATCGCCTTTGCGCCGTACCCCTCGATCAGGTCAAAGCGTTCCCTGCTCATCTCTGCGGGCAGGATGACGATGCTCTTGCAGCCCATGCGCCCGGCGACATAGGCCCCGCCGATGCCGTAGTTGCCGGTTGACGGCCAGATCAGCGTGTGCTTCCAGGGATCCACATCGCCGAACAGTTCCTTTTCCAGCAGCACCGAATAGGTCGCGCCCACCTTGTGGCTGCGCGTCGGGAAGTGCGTGCTGGTCAGCACGGCGATCGGCGTGTCAACCCCTGTGAGCTGCGGGGGGAGCACAGCGTACTGAATCTTGTTGGTGATATCGCGCCACGAGATGTTGAAGAGATTGATGGACGCCAGAGGATCGGTCGTCCGCGCCTGGTGCGCCTTCGCCCGAATTTCCGGGTCAATCAGGTGCGGGTGCAGCATCTCTTCAAAAGTCGGGCCGGTGATCAGCTTGCGTTCTTCCACGGTAAAGACTCCTGTCAGACTGAACTGGATAAGGGGTACTCCCAAAGAGCCATTGAGTGCCATCTGCGCGCCAGGCGAACGCCCGGCTCAAGGCGTATCATCCTCTGGGAAGATCTCGCGCTCCAGGCGTTTCATCTGGTTGTAGACGTAATCACGGTGATTGGCCAGTTCGCGGTAGCGCTGGTACGCTTCGTCGGGCATGTGCTCCGTCGCGCCATGATGCCGGGCAATCAGCGCGTCAATCTCCTCGTCCAGCGCCTCGTATTCCAGCACCAGCCGCTGGTACTCCTGCACCCGCTCCACATCAACAGGCTTACCCTGACCTCCTGGCAACGCGCTCCCGCTCACCTGCACACCTCTCCCACGCTAACGACTCTGCCCATGCTCGTCCGGCGCGGCAACCCCCGTCTCTGGCGTCTCGTCCGGCTGTCGCTCCCACAGATCGGCCACCACATAAAGCGGCCTGCGCCGCACCTCGTCGTAGATGCGCGCGATGTACTGGCCCATAATGAAGAAGAAGAACAATTGAAAAGAGCTGACCAGCAGCACGACGATTAGCGTGGTCGCCTGCCCCTGAAACTGGATGTTGCTGCTCGTCAGGCGCAGGACGGCCACCAGGGGAATGGCCAGCACCGCCACCAGCGCGAGCACCAGGCTGGCGTAGATCGCCACCTGCAACGGGAAGTACGAGAAGCCGGTGATCGCGTCCAGCGCGAAGCGCACCATCTTCTTCAGCGGGTACTTGGTCTCGCCGGCAAACCGCTCCTGGCGCACGTAGTAAACACCCGTCTGCCGAAAGCCCACCCAGCTTGTCAGCCCGCGGATGAAGCGATTGTGCTCGCGCATGGCGTTCAGCGCGTTGACCATCTGGCGATCCATCAGCCGGAAATCGCCAGTGTCCACCGGAATATCCACATCGGTGATGCGGTAGATCAGGCGATAAAAGAGCTTGGCCGTGAACTTCTTGAACCACGTCTCGCCCTTGCGCTCCGAGCGCACCGCATAGACCACGTGGTATCCTTCGCGCCACTTCGCCAGCAGCTCTAGGATCACTTCCGGGGGGTCTTGCAGATCGGCGTCAATGACGATCACCGCGTCGCCGCGCGCATGATCCAGCCCGGCAGTGACGGCGTTCTGGTGGCCGAAGTTGCGCGCGAAGTTGATTACGCGCACGCGCGGATCGCGCTCGACCAGCGCGCGCATCTTGGCAGCGGAGCCATCGTAGCTGCCATCATTGATCATGATCAGCTCCCAGGCTTCGCCCGTGTTGTCGAGCACCTCTATCAGGCGTCGGTACAGCTCGTCAATGATCGGCTCCTCGTTGTAAACCGGAGCGATCACAGAAATCACCGGATGCGTATCCATCAGCCTCCCATCTTCCGCGCGACAACCTGGCCTCATTGTACCCGGATGCCCGCCCCGGCGCGACCCTCGCCCGTGCCTCAGCGGAACGTCGGCAGGCCGAGCGCCTGGCGCACTTTCTCGACCGCGACGATGTCCGGGGCCACCGGGTGCCCGGCCCCCGCCACGCGCATCGCGCTCTTGATGTCCTTCAGACCATTGCCCGTGACCAGCAGCACCACGCGCTCGTCCGGCTGAATGTGTCCTTCAGCCAGCGCCGCGCGCGCCCCCGCATAGGTCGCCGCCGCCGCTGGCTCGGCGAAGACGCCGCTCAGCCGCGCCAGCACAGGGATACCCGCCAGAATCGCGTCGTCTGGCACAGAGACAAAGGCCCCGCCCGTCTCGCGCACAGCGCGCACGGCGCGCACCCGGTCGCGCGGCAGATCGGCGGCGATGCTGTCGGCAACGGTGTGCGACGCAATAGGCGGCATGGTCGCCGGGTCGGCGCCTGTCTTCCACGCCTGGTAGCACGCCGCGCTGCCGTCCGCCTGCACGCCGATCAGGCGCGGCATATGCCCGATCCAGCCCAGGGCCAGCAGATCGCTGAAGCCCTTGTGCACGCCGCTGATGATGTTGCCATCGCCTACGCTCAGCACGACCACGTCCGGGGCCTGCCAGCCAAGCTGCTCGGCGATCTCATAGGCGACGGTCTTCTTGCCCTCGACCGTGTAGGGATTCATGCCGGTATTGCGATTGTACCAGCCATAGCGCTCAGCAGCTTCCACCGCCAGGTCGAAGGCATTGTCGTAGTTGCCCTGCACCAGCAGCACATGCGCACCATAGGTGAGCAGTTGAGCGATCTTGGCTTCTGGGGCCGAGGCCGGCACGAAGATCACCGCAAGCAGCCCCACGCTGGCCGCCAGGCCGGCCAGGGCCGCTGCCGCGTTACCTGTGCTGGCCGTGGTCACCACTTCGATGCCCTGGGCCAGCGCCCGCGCCACGACAACCGCGCTCGCCCGGTCCTTGAGTGAGCCGGTGGGGTTGCGCCCATCGTCCTTGACCCACACCTGGGCCAGGCCCAGGTCTGCGGCCAGGCGCGGCGCGTCGTAGAGCGGCGTGCCGCCCACCGCCAGCGGCGGCACCCTGTCCGCAGCCGCCAGCGGCAGCAGCGGGCGATAGCGCCACAGCGTGGTATCGGCGCTGCGGGCAATGTCCTCGCGCGACACCGCTGCCCGCAGCGCCTTGATGTCATAGAGCACGTCGAGCACGCCCGCCGGCCCGCAGTGCGGGCAGGTGTAAGCAACCTCGTCAGGGGTGTAGGAACGCCCGCAGATTGCGCAGCGCAGTTCAGCGACAAACATCAAGCTGCTCCCTCAAAATAGCTCTCAGCCACCAGCCGGCAGCGATCACCACAGCCATCGTGGGATCGCTGCTCGCCGAAGAACTCTCTCGCATCAGGCGGGCACGATGCGCGTGCCCGTCTCGCCGCGCAGCGCCCGCGCCACATTCTCCGGGTTGGTGATGATCGCCAGCGGGCCGCCGCTCTCCAGGAAGTTGATGATCGCCTCGATCTTAGGCCCCATGCTGCCCGGCTTGAAATGGCCCTCGGCCATGTACCGGCGGGCTTCGGCCAGGGTCATCACATCGAGGCTCCTCTGATCAGGCTGGCCGAAGTTGAGCGCGACCTTCTCGACCGCAGTGGAGATCAGGAACAGGTCTGCCTTCAGGCCGTTGGCCAGCAGCGCTGTGCCGCGATCCTTGTCAATGACGGCGTTCACGCCCTTCAGATTGCCCTCTTCGTCGCGGATGACGGGGATGCCGCCGCCACCGGTGCAGATCACCACGAAGTTCTTCTCGACCAGGGTGTTGATCGCGTCCAGCTCAACGATCTCGATCGGGATGGGCGAGGCCACCACGCGGCGATAGCCGCGCCCGGCATCCTCAACCACCGTCCAGCCCTCGTCGCTGAAGCGCCTGCCCTCTTCCTCCGTCATGAATCCGCCGATGGGCTTGTTGGGGTCCTCGAAGGCCGGATCGTTGCGGTTCACCAGCGTCTGGGTCACCACAGTGACCACGCCGCGCCGGATGCCCGCCGCCCGCAACTGGTTGTTCAGGGCCTGCTGCATCATGTAGCCGATGCTGCCCTGGGTGTCCGCGCCGATGACATCCATCGGCGTCATGTGAATGCCCTCAACCTTGTTGGCCAGCTCGTTGCGGCGCAGGATAAACCCGACCTGTGGCCCATTGCCATGCGTGATCACCACGCGCCAGCCATCGCGGATCATGTCCACGATGTGCTTCGCCGTCTCGTACACGGCCTGCCACTGGTATTCCATTGAAGGCTTGTTCTTATCAAGAATTAAGGAGTTGCCGCCGAAAGCGATAACAGCGGTACGTGCAGATGGCATTATGCCCTCGCTGTTGAACTCAACCATGCGCGCTGACGATGAAAAAAGGAGCGAGAGCCGACCACCCCACACGCGCGGCTGATCGGCTCACATACAATGCACCACAAGAACCAGCTTGTGCGCACTATTCCACGCGCTCAGCGCATGGTCAGCGCCATCACCGCTTTCTGCACGTGCAGACGATTCTCCGCCTCGTCGTAGACCGCGCTCTGCGGCCCGTCAATCACAGCGTCGGTCACTTCGATATTGCGATCCGCCGGCAGGCAGTGCATATAGATCGCGTCCTTGTCGGCCAGCGCCATACGCCGCTCGTCCGTGATCCAGTCCTGATACTGGTCGCCGATGCGCTTCGATTCCACCATGTCGGTCGTGGTCATGGTCGCGCCCCAGCTCTTGGGGTAGCAGATGTGCGCGCCCTCGAACCCCTTGTCGAAATCGTCGTAAACCTCGAAGCTGCCGCCCGATTTCCGCGCGTTGTCTTTGGCGAGGTCGAGAATTTCCGGCATGAGCTTGAACTCCGGCGGGTGCGTCAGGCGCACGTTCATGCCGAAGCGCGTGGCGAGCGTGATCAGGCTCTGCGGCACCGAGAGTGGCTTTTGGTAGCTTGAGGCGTAGGCCCACGACATGTTGAGCGTCTTGCCGCGCACGTCACGCCCGAAGCGCTCGAAGACCGTCATCATGTCGGCCAACGCCTGGAACGGGTGATACCAGTCGCACTGCATGTTCAGCACCGGCACGCGGCTGGCTTCGGCCACCGCCCGGATGTAGTCGTTGCCCACGCCCCAGTCGCACTGCCGGATCGCGATCCCGTCACAGTAACGCCCGACGATCTCGCCGATCTCTTTGGCCGTGTCGCCATGCGAGATCTGCGTCGTCGTGCTGTCAATGAACTGAGCGTGCCCGCCAAGCTGGGCCATGCCCGCCTCGAAGCTGACGCGGGTGCGCGTGCTGGTGAAGAAGAACAGCATCGCCAGCACCTTGTCGCGCAGCAGCGCGTGCGACTCGCCCAGCGCGCGCCGGCGCTTGAGATCGAACGCAACTTCAAAGATAGTATTGACTTCGTCGTCGGTCCACTCGTCGGGCGTGATCATGTCCCGCCCCATCAAACGTGTCTGCATGTCTTACGTCCCCTTTTCGTCGTTGAGAAGTGCAGGCAAGAGCGTGTAGAACTCAGTGGCGCGGACTACGTCTTCAAGCAGCACCTGGTCCAGGTTGCCGTGCGCGGTCTTTTCATCGCCCGCAGCAAACCCGATTGACGGGATGCCGGCTTTGCCGTTCCAGTAGATGCCATTGGTCGAAAAGTCCCATTTCCCGGCGGGGCTTGTCTGGTTCCAGAGCAGTTGGCAAGCGGCCAGGCCAGCCTGCACCAGCGGGTGCTCTTCTTCGATAGCCCAGGCGGGGAAGTATTTTTCGACGAGATACTGGTATCCCGTGTAGCTGGGCGTGTCGTAATCCAGAATTTCCACGCGAATCGCGTCCGCGTGTTCCGGGGGGATGAGCGCCTGAACCTGCGCAACGGCCTGTTCCTTGCTCTCGCCAAAGGTCAGGCGCCGGTCAATATAGATCGTGCACTCGTCCGGGACAGCGTTGAGCGATGGCGTCTGGCATTCGATCTTGCTGACGGTGATGCGCCCCTGCCCCAGGAAGGGGTCAGTGTGCAACTGGTCGTTCAGGTCCCGGATCCCGGCGATGACCGGCAGCATCTTGTAGATCGCGTTGTCGCCCAGTTGGTTCGACGCAGCGTGGATGGAGCGCCCCTTGGCGACCACCTTGAGTTCGACGCGCCCTTTGTGGCCGCGGTAGACCTGCATCCGCGTGGGTTCGCCGATCACCACGAAGTCGGGCCGAAGGCCCTCGACCTCGACCAGCACATTCGAAGCGATGCCGTCGCAGTCCTCTTCCATATTGCCAAAGTAATAGAGGGTGAAGCCGTCCAGAAAACCCAGGTCGCGGGCCAGCGCCATCCCATAGATCATGCCGGGGGTGGACTGCTTCTCGTCGCCCGCGCCGCGCGCATAAAAGACGCCATCCTCGACCTTGCCCTGGAACGGGTCCCACTTCCAGGCCGACGGATCGCCCACATCCACCGTGTCGAGATGGCTGTCGTAGAGAAGGATGCGCGGCCCGTTTCCAACCCGCCCCAGAACGTTACCCATCCGGTCGAAGCGGATGTCCTCAAAGCCCAGGCGCTCCATCTCCTGCGCGACGCGCACGCCAACGTCGCGAATCTGCCCCATCACGCTGGGAATAGCCACTATCTCGCGGAAGAAACTTAAGATCGCATCCTGTTGGTTAGCAACGTTAGTCCGGATCGACTCCGCGAGCGCGGAATCAACTTTCACTGGCATTTCATCATCTCCGTTTATGCTGTGAACGCGTGTGAGCACGCGCGCCAATACGTAAATATCAGTTCGAGGTCAACCCGTAATGCCCCCTCACCCCTTTCCTCCCGCCCAGATCGGGGCCAGGCAGCGCGGCACTCTATTTATCCCTACTAAACACCAGCACAGGCCAGATGTCTCGCGGGTACGGCCTATTCTACCCCATAACGCCAGGCTGTTTCCACCCCTTGAGTACACTGGACATACACGGGGGGCAAAGCCTGTCAGACGGCAGGGGCGCATGGCCATACGCCCCTGCACGGGCCTCATCTCGCTAGGCGTCGGGCGAGTCGCTGGCGATCTTTGCACACATCCAGCACACGCCGACTCTCGCGCGCGGCAAACGGCGATGGGTGCTCAGTGCTGAGCGGGTGGGGGCGTGAACGACGCTCCGCGCAGAAATCGTCCGCGCCCTGTCGTCCCGAACAACTGTCCGTCGCTCACCAGCACGTCACCTCGGCTGAGCACCGTCCGCACCTGCCCCTTGACCGTCATGCCTTCATAAGGCGTATAGCGCGCCACCGTGTGCATGGCCTCGGCGCGCAGCGTCACCTCCGGCCCCGGATCGTAGATCAGCAGGTCGGCGTCGCTGCCGGGCAAAATGGCCCCCTTCTGCGGATACAACCCGAAGAGGCGCGCCGGGTCTGCGGCCATCAGGCGAGCCAGCGCGGTCAGCGGCAGCGCCTCGGTGGGGCGACCCTCAGCGTGTGGCAGATGCACTCCGGCGGTGTAGGTCAGCGCGAACGAGGTTTCCAGCCCTGGCAAGCCGCCCGGCGTCCGCGTGAACTCGCGAAACTCCTGCTTCTGGGCCAGCGAGTAGTCGCAGTGATCAGTCGAGACGGCGCTCAGCGTCCGCCAAACGTCGCTCAGCTTGACCATGCGCTCGCGCGGGCGCAGCGGCGGCTGGAGGATGAAGTGCTCCGCGTTCGCCCCGGCGTAGCGGCTGTCGTCCAGCCAGAAGTACTGCGGGCACGTCTCGCAGTAGACCGGCGGCCAGTTGCCGGCGTCGTGCGCTTTCCTGACCTGGGACACGGAGTCGGCGGTTGAGCAGTGCACGATGTAAACGGCTTTGCCGGCGACCTTCGCCAGGTACATCACCCGGCGGATCGCCTCGACTTCCGCTTCGGGCGGGCGGCCCTGCCCGTGATACGCCCACGACGTGCGACCTGCGGCAACCAGCCGCGCAGTTGCGTCGGTCACCAGGGCATCGTTCTCGCAGTGCACCAGGGCGATCATGTCGTCCGGCATGGCGCGCAGCGTGTGCAACAGCACCGCGTCGTCGGCGTAATAGTTGGGGCGGTAGGTCGTGTAGAGCTTGATGCTCGGCACGCCCAGGTCGCGCAGCGCCTCCAGCCACTGCCGCGCCTCAGCCGGGTCTTGCGGCAGATCGGTGACCATCATGTGCAGGCCATAGTCAATGAGCGCCGGCGCACATTCCTTCAGGCGGGCGTCCAGCGCGGCGGGGAACGTCATGCCGGGGAACTGCGTGGCGAAGTCCACCACCGTCGTCACCCCGCCAAAGGCCGCCGTGCGCGTGCCGATCTCCCAGTTGTCCGCCGTCTGGTAGACGCCCGTATCAAGCTGGATGTGCGTGTGCGGGTCCACCACGCCGGGGAAGACCAGGCAGCCGCCCGCGTCAACCACCTGCGCGCCCGCCCGCGCTTCCGCCCCATGCGCCGCCAGGCCAGCGATACGCTCGCCTTCGATCAGCACGTCGGCGGCGACGACTTCTGCAGGCGTGACGACCATCCCGCCGCGAACGATGAGACGCTTCTCCATCGCCCCCTCTCCCTACTCCCCGTTGGCCAGCGCCAGCGCCAGCGCATTGTGCCGCTCGATCAGCGGCGGCAGCTCGAGCGTCGTCAAGTGACCGTCGCGCACGACAACCCGCCCGTTGATCACGCTGAGGCTCACATTGACCGATGTGCAGAACAGCAGCGCAGCGACCGGGTCGTGCCATGCGCCGGCGAAAGGAAGCCCCTTGAGGTTGTAGGCCACGAAGTCGGCGGCCATGCCCGGCTTCAGCGCGCCAATGTCGTCGCGGCCCAGCACGCGCGCCCCGCCCAACGTCGCCAGCTCCAGGGCGCCGCGCGCCGTCAGCACCGCCGGGTCCTGGGTGAGCGCGCGCTGCATCAGCAGCGCCATGCGCGCCTCGTTGAGCAGGTGCCCGCTGTCGTTGCTGGCCGACCCGTCCACACCCAGCCCCACCGGAATGTCGCGCCGCAGCATCTCGCTCAGGCGGGCGATGCCGCTCGCCAGCCGGGCGTTGCTGGCCGGGCAGTGCGCTACGCCCGTCCCCGTGCGCCCGAACCTGTCCAGCGCGTCATCGGTCAGGTGCACGCAGTGGGCGTGCCACACGTCCTCGCCGATCCAGCCCACGTCTTCGGCGTACTCGCCGGGCTTCAGGCCGAACTTCTCCAGGCTGTAGGCGACATCGGGTTGTGTCTCGGCCAGGTGCGTATGCAGCCGGACGCCCGCGTAGCTGCGCGCCAGCTCCGCCGACGCGCGCATCAGATCGCGCGAGACGCTGAACGGCGAGCACGGGGCCAGCCCGATGCGCAGCATGGCATAGCGGCTGTTGTCGTGATACTGCTCGATGACGCGCCGGCTGTCGGCCAGAATCGCGTCCTCTTCCTCGACGACGCTGTCCGGCGGCAGGCCGCCCTTGCTCTCGCCAACGCTCATGCTGCCGCGCGTGGCGTGGAAGCGCAGCCCAACCTCTCGCACGCCCCGAATCTCGTCGTCCAGGGTGACATCGTTGGGGAAAATATACAGGTGGTCGCTCGACGTGGTGCAGCCAGACAGGATCAGCTCGGCGGCGGCGAGCTTGGCGCTGACGTACACCGCTTCGGCGGTCAGGCCCGCCCAGATCGGATAGAGCGCGCGCAGCCAGCCGAACAACTCCTGATTCTGCCCGTCCACAATCACGCGCGTCAGCGACTGGTACATGTGATGGTGCGTGTTGACCAGCCCTGGCAGCACCACATGGTCGCGCAGGTCCAGGACTTCGTCCGCCACAGCGGGCAGATCGCGGGTGGTGCCCACCGCTTCGATCACGTTGTCGCGGACGAACAGCGCGCCGTCAGCGATCTCGCGGCGCTCGTCGTCCATTGTCACCAGCGCGCGGGCATGTTTCACAAGTAAAGTTGCCATCTTGATGGTTCCCCTCAAAAGTTGCCTGAAGCAAGTAACGGGTGCGTGCAGCGGCGCGCTACTCTGCTGCACACACCCGGCATTCGCCCAACCCGTTCTAATACGCGCCAGACAGCGCCAACTCGGCGCCGCGCAGCGTGTTCTTCAGCAGCATGGCGATGGTCATAGGGCCGACTCCGCCCGGCGAAGGCGTGATCGCGCCCGCCACTTCCTTCACCTCGTCGAAGGCCACGTCGCCCACCCAGCGGTAGCCCTTCTCGCTGGTCGGGTCGTCCACCCGGTTGGAGCCGACATCAATCACGTAAGCGCCGGGCTTCACCCAGTCCGCCTTGACCATCTCGGCCCGGCCCACCGCTGCGATCAGGATGTCCGCCGAGCGGCAAACCGCCGGCAGGTCTTTCGTCCGGCTGTGGCAGACCGTGACCGTCGCGTTGCGGTGAATGAGCAGCAGCGCGGCAGGCAGGCCCACAATGTTGCTGCGACCGAGCACCACCGCGTTGGCCCCCTCAAACTGAGCGCCCGCCTCTTCCAGCAGCACAATCGCCCCATGCGGCGTGCAGGGGATGAACAGCGGCTTGCGGCCCTTCATGGCCAGCCGGCCAATATTCACCGGGTGGAAGCCATCTACATCCTTGTACAGGCTGATCAGGCTCAGCACGCGCTCTTCGTCCAGGTGCTTGGGCAGCGGAAGCTGGACGAGGATGCCGTGCACGCGCGGGTCGCCATTCAGCCGCCGCACCAGCTCCTCGACCTCCTCCTGCGACGCATCGCCCGGCAACTCGTGGGGCAAGGACTCGATGCCCGCTTCGGCGCACGCCTTGCGCTTCATGCGCACGTAGCTGTGCGAAGCGGGATTGTCGCCCACCAGCACCGTCGCCAGGCCCGGCACGATGCCGTGCGCGGCTTTCATCTGCTCCACGCTCCAGGCGATCTCGCTCCGGATTCCCTCCGCAACGGCTTTTCCATCAATGATTGTGGCGGTCATCTATTTGTGCCTTTCTCTGCGAATCAAACGAGCCTCCTTGAGCCTAACACGGCCTGCCAATCGGCACCAGTAATCGAAAGACGCGCTTGCCAGGCCATTTGTCAATGATTTCGGACAACTCTACTACAAAAAAAGACCCCCGCGCTTGCCAGAGTCAGGTACTATTAGATGTAGGGGCATCAGGCTCGCCTGCGCGCGTCCCAAAGCAGCGTGCGCCGCTGGCCGCAGCCACAGCGCAACCGCGCCATCCGGCACAGGCAGCGTCCAGAACCTGTCAGTTCAGGAGGGGATCGTTCAATGTCTGACCACCAGGCCCAACCGGAACGCCGCTTCCGCCAGGCGCTGCTGCGCGCTGCACACAGATGCACCCCTCGCTCGCGCGGTCAGGCGCTGATCGAATATGTGCTGATCCTCGTGCTGGTCGTATTCGCCCTGGTCGCCGTGCTCACCATCACCGGCCCGGCAGTGGGCAATGTGTTCAGCAACACGGTCTACAACCTACTGGGGGGAACGATTGAGCCGCGCGCCACGCTGGCCGCCGACGATTTCTGGACGCAGGTGGCAGCCGTGGCCTCCTACACGCCGGAAAGCCCCGGCCTGGTCACCAACACACCAGCCCCGCCGACGGCGACCGCCACTATTGGCCCTTCGCCGACCGCGACGGACATCACGCCAACGTCCACCCCTCTGCCGACTGCTACCGAAGGCCCCAGCCCGACACCCACCGACTCCGAATGGGGCTATCCCTTCGACGACCCCGGGGACAACCCCGACATGTGGGAGCATGATTTCGACGACCTGCTCACCAACCCCTGGCAGGCCGAATACTGGGACTATAACACCTGGCGTAACGATATGAGCACCATGCCGGACGGCACCGGAATCGTCCGCACCACACTGCCCCAACTGGACTTCTACCTCCCCGACGGTACGAGACCCCACCCCAGCGTCAGCGCGAACTTCTACGCGCGCTTCAAGACGACCTACACCTTCGAAAACAAGGAGTATACATTCCACATCCTGCGCAACAACGGCGTGCGCATCTGGGTGGGCGGGCAGATCGTCGTGGACGCGGACGTGCCCAACCCGGGCGATCCCGCCACATGGGTGGAATGGTCCTCTGACACGATCAGAGATACCTGGTTCGATCGCAAGTTCACGCCTGCGGCGGGCGAGCAGGAGATCGTCGTTGAGTTTGTGGATCCTTCCGGCTACGCGCACCTGCACGTCTACCTGCTCGACCTGGCCGACCCGTTGGCCTCAGCGACCTGGGATGCCGAATACTGGAACTACAGCACTTACGGCTGGCGCGACAACATGAGCGCCATGGCCGATGGCACCGGCGTCTGGACCACCACCTACGACACGCTGGATTTCTACTTCCCCAGCGGCGTCCGGCCCAACGCGGCGGTTCAGGAGAATTTCTATGCCCGCTTCAAGACATCTGTCTACCTGGAGAACAAGCCCTACGTCTTCCGCATCATGCGCGACAACGGCGTGCGCGTGTGGGTGGACGGACAGCTTGCCGTTGGATTGAACACTCCCAGGGTGGGCGACTCAGAGACCTGGACCTACGACGCGAACACCTACTGGTTCGAGCGCCCGTTCACGCCCTCCGCTGCCGGCGAGCACCAGATCGTCGTCGAATGGGTAGATCGCAGCTCTGCGGCACACCTGCATCTGCAACTGGCCGAATCTGTCTCGCTCGATCGCGGCAACTGTGGCTGGGCGCTCTCCGACGAAGCCTACTTCAGCCCGCCCACCGCCTGGTCCGACAGCCCTGGTCGTCCCTACGATCCCGGCTCGTACTGCACCCTCAGTCTGCGCGGCTCCATTGACCTGACCGGCGCGGCCAACCCCCGCCTGGAGTTCTACGACCGCTACAACTTGCAGACGGGCACCTACGCTCGCGTCGGCGTGAGCGAAGTGGGCAGCAACTCCTGGGTGGATGTGGATGTCCATTACAACGGCACAGACTTCACCTGGCTGCGCCAGGTGTACGACCTGACCAACTTCGGCGGGCACGACTTCACCGACAAGGTTATCGAGTTGCGCTTCGTGCTCGATGCCACCGCCTCGACGAGCGCCTACCAGGGCTGGTGGATTGACAACATCAAGGTCGAAGACTACATCGAGCGACGCTATACTGTCGGCTTCGAAGATAATATGGACGGCGCGTCACACTGGTACCCCAACGGCACCTGGGCGCGCAGCAACGAGATAGCTCACAGCGGCTCGCTGGCCTGGTCGGACAGCCCTGGCGCGGATTATCTGCACGGCACCAACAGCACGCTGGAACTGGACGGCTTGATTGACCTGGCCAATCCCGCCGTGGTCAGGCCGGAGATCACCTTCTGGCACCGCTACAATCTGAACTACAACGATGCCCTCTATGTTGAAGTCTCCACCGACCGCCAGACCTGGCAGGCTCTGCCCAGCGGCACCTGGCTGGCCCAAAGCACTTCCAATACAAGCTGGACGCAGGTGGTTATCCCGCTCACCAGCTACACAGGCCAGGAAATCTATTTCCGCTTCCGGCTGGATGCGCGCAGCGATAGCCGCGTGGCAGATGGCTGGTGGATTGATGACTTTGCCATCCGCAACGAGCCGACCAACTACATCTACCCCAACTGGTGCGATGGCATGGAGAGCGGTGGGGGCAACTGGCTCCCAGGCGGCACCTGGACGGTCGTCAACGGCCTGGATCATAATCCCGATCAGCCGCAGACCATCCGCGCCTACGCCGGATCCAACTTCTGGTCAGACAGCCCTGGCACCAACTATGCCCATCCGACAAACAGCACCCTGGAACTGCTGCCCAGGCTCAACCTGACCAGCAGCACCAACCCGGAGCTGACCTTCTGGCACCAATGGGACCTGGGCTACAGGGACAACCTCTACGTCGAGGTTTCAACAGACGGCGGGAAGACCTGGACTCAGGTCTGGCGATACTTATACGACACCCTCCCCTCGGAATTCTGTAGCTCGTGCGGCCCCGTCGACCGCGGCTACAACCACAACCTGTCCTGGCATCGCCAAGTCGTCAGCCTGCGGGATTACGCCGGTCAGATCATCAGCGTCCGCTTCCGGCTCGACGCACTGACCAACTCGACTGTGGACGATGGCTGGTGGCTGGACGACATCTGCTTCATGGAACACAGTCACGTCGTGCGCACGGTCGGCTTCAGCGACGGGTTCGAAGGCGGCGACGCCAACTGGTACGCCGGCGGCACGTGGAGCATCTCGCCTGAGAACGCGCGCCAGGGCCGCGCCTTCTCAGACAGCGTCGGCACCTACTACCGCCACGAGTCCAATGCCGTGCTGGAGCTGAAGGGAGTCATCAGCCTCGCCGGCACGGTCAAGCCAACGCTCTACTATTGGGAAGCGTTCAACCTCGAACAGGGAGACTACGCGCTGGTCGAAGTCAACGTCTCCGACGATGGTGGCGACACCTGGCAAGGGTGGCGCGACGTTCCCCTGGTGCGTCACCTGTACACAACGACCCTCTCCTGGAACCGGCAGCAGGTGGACCTGCGCCCCTACATCCCGACGGCGGCGTATCCCGATCGTGTCATCCGCCTGCGCTTCCGGCTGTATGCCGTGAGCTATACCAACGTTGCCGAGGGGTGGTGGCTCGATAACGTGTCCATCGTAGACCGCAATGGCATCGAGACGCTGCACCCCCTGCCCTTCAACGAGAATGTTGAGTTCGACAACAACTACTGGGTCTTCGAAGGGACCTGGAGCCGCATTCCATACTTCCGTATGGTGGGCAGCGGCACGGGCCTCGGCCCTGGCGGCTGGACAGGCACCTACTACCAGGACACAAACACCGACAGGATCATCAACTCCGGCGAGTATCGCGGCACCAGGTCCGGCGAGGCAGAAATCAACTACAACTGGGGCAGCAGTCGCCCGTCCGGGGTTGGCCTGACATCCAGCAACAACTTCATCGTCCGCTGGACACGCACAATCAACATCGCCCGCGATGACACGCAGTTCTACATCGAGGCGTGGTCGGACGACGGCATCCGCGTGATCGTTGACCCGCCCGGCAACCCGGACACAGACCCCAATTACCCGGATGGCTGGGCCTGGAACGCCGCGTATTGGGGCGACCGGGGCTTCTCCGATCCGTCGAATCCAACCACTGGCTCGGTGACTCTCAACCAGGGGATGCATACCATCCTGGTCGAGTACTACGAGAATACCGGCGATGCCCGCGTGCGGGTCAACTTCGGGACGCAAGGGCGCGTGTTCCACGACAGCTTCAACTCGACGACCAACTACGTGCACCTCAGCAACATGTCCACGATGCTGGAAGGCATGATCGACCTGGCCGGCACCACCAACCCGGCGCTGACCTACTGGGACAGCCGCGCGCTGGGCAGCGGAGACCGGGTCTACACAGAAGTCTCGACCGACGAGGGCTTCACCTGGACGCCGGTCTGGTCGGCCAACGGCACCGACACAACCTGGACGAAGCGTCTGATTGACCTGAGCACCTATGCCGGGCAGCGCATCAACATCCGCTTCCGACTGGACGCGCGCGTTAACACGGGCGTCGGCGACGGTTGGTATATTGACGACATCGTCGTGGCCGAGTAAGCAACGCGGCAGCCGCCGCCAGAGATAATTCACGGGGGCCGCCTGCGGGCGGCCCCTTTTTCGTCGCAGAACCCGCATGGGCGGCGCGCGCAGGGCGTGTTACACTTGCGCCCAGCACAGCCTGACTCATCTGCCTTCTTGAGGATTCGTATGCCCAACGACGGACTGCTGTTCATCCTGGTCGGCCCCACTGCCGCAGGCAAGAACACGCTCCTGCGCGCTGTGAACGAACGCTTAACTCATCTGGACCAGTTGGCCACTGCCACCACCCGCAAAAAGCGCCCTGATGAGCGACAGGGCCGCGAGCACCTCTTCGTCTCGCTGACAGAATTCCGCGACATGATCGCCCGCAACGAGCTGGTCGAGTACGAGAACGTTCACGACGACGACTGGTATGGCACCCCGCGCATACCTGTTGAAGAGGCATTTGCCGCCGGCAAAGACCTGATCGCCGACATCGAGTGCCTGGGCGCGAAACATATCTATGCCGATTATCCCGACAACACCGTGCTCATCTTCGTCTCGCCGTCCAGCGCCGAGGTGCTGGCTGAGCGCATCCGGCTGCGCGGCAACGTGACTGCTGAGGAAATAGCCAGCCGGCTGGGACGCGCGCGCTTTGAGATGGCCTTCGCCCGCCACTGCCACTATCTGATCCTCAACGACCTGGTGGAGCCGGCCGTCGAGCACCTGCGCCAGATCATCGTCAGCGAGCGCGCACGCCGGCGCGCCAGCGCCCAGCCCCCTGCGCAAATGATCCCGCGCCCGGCTGTCCACTGCGCGGTCTGCGCCCTGGTGGTGCACGACGATCATCTGCTGGTTCGCGCGGACTCGGCTGAAGCGCGCCTGCCCACGTTTGCCATGCCCGCCGACATCGCCCAATCGCCCGCGGACTTCCTCGAAGATCGCCTGGGCGAGACGCTGCACCTGGCGCTCACCGTTGACCGCATTGTTGACCCGCGTTTCGACGAGAGCGCGCCCCATCTCGTATCGCTCGCAGCCATCCCTTACGATGTCTATTTCTATTACACGTATCGCTGCTCCGCGAGCAGCCGCCGCACGCCGGACTCGGCGGAATGGGTCTGGCGGCCCGTCACTGACCTGCGCCTGCCCGACGCGCTGGCCAGGATCATCGCCGCCCCCGCCGGATGACTCGCGCGGCGCTGATTGATCGAGAGTTGTCAGAGTCGCCCAGGATCGCCTGCGACGGCTGGCGGCGGGTGGTCATTCAGCTAGAATCGGGGAACAGCGCGCACCTGGCCCGCACTCTCTCAGGCGGGCGGCGGCTGTGCGGCGAGACCTATGATTGACGTTGACCGGCTGACCAAACGCTACGGGCGCTTTATCGCCCTCGATAGCATCAGCTTCCGCGCCGACTCCGGCGAGATCGTCGGCTTCCTCGGCCCCAACGGTGCCGGGAAGACGACGACCATGCGCGTGCTCACCGGGTACATGCCCCCCACAGAGGGCACCGCGCGCATCGCCGGCTTCGACGTGCTGACCGATTCGCTGGCCGTGCGCGAGCGCGTCGGCTACCTGCCGGAGACCGTGCGCCTCTACCGCGAGATGACGGTGCGCGGCTATCTGAAGTTCATGGGCCAGCTTCGCGGCGTTGACCGGCTGGGGGCGCGCCTGGACGAGGTGCTCGACCTGGTGGGGCTGCGCGAGCGCGCCCGCCGCCTGGTCAGCAGCCTGTCGAAAGGGATGCAGCAGCGCCTGGGCCTGGCCCAGGCCATCCTCCACGATCCCCCGGTGCTCATCCTCGACGAGCCGACCATCGGCCTCGACCCGCACCAGGTCCAGGAACTGCGCGCGCTGATCCGCGAGCTTGGCCGCACGCGCACCGTGCTGCTCAGCACGCACATCCTCACCGAAGCCGAACAAATCTGCGATCGGGTGATCATCATTGATCGCGGGCGCATCGTCGCCGAAGACACCCCCGCCAACCTGCGCGAAGGTCTGGCCCGCAGCAGCCGCCTTTACGTGCGCGTGGGCGTGGCGCGCGATGATGTCGCCGGGCTGCTGGCGAGCGTCCCCGGCGTGACCGGCGTAGGCCCCGCCGCCGACGGCTTCCTGCTGACGAGCGCGCCCCAGGCGGGCGATGTGCGCCCGGCAGTGGCCAGCGCCATCGTCGGCCAGGGCTGGCCGCTGCTGGAGCTGCGCCCTTGGGCGACCACGCTGGAGGAGATTTTCCTGGAGCTGACCGCGCGGCTCGACGCGCCAGTGAGTGATGACGGAGAGGCGCGCCATGCATAGCGTGCGTGTCGTCGCCCGGCGGGAGCTGGCCCAGTACTTCACCTCGCCCATCGCCTACCTGGTCGCCTTCGCCGTCCTGGTGCTGACCGGCTGGCAGTTTAACGTAGACCTGGCCCAGCGCGTGGGCAGCCAGCCGCCGGACGGGGCGGCGGTGCTCGGCTCATTCGCCTTCTTCACCCTCTTTTTCGCCCCGCTGCTGACCATGCGCCTGCTCGCCGAAGAAGCACGCGAGGGCACGCTCGAATTACTGCTCACCGCGCCCGTGCGCGACGGGGACATCGTGCTCGGCAAGTTCCTGGGCGCGTGGCTCTACTACACGCTGATCCTGGGCCTCACCCTGGTCTACCAGGCGATCTGGCTGGCGATCACCACTGCCCGCGCTTATGCGCTCACGCCCGAACTGGATCTCGGCCCGGTGATCACTGCCTATCTGGGCATCTGGCTGTTCGGCGGGGCGACGCTGGCCCTGGGCCTGCTCTTCTCGGCGCTGACCGAGAACCAGGTGATCGCGGGCTTCCTGACCATGTCGGTGCTGTTCATCCTGTGGCTGGGCGACTACGCGGGCAGCGTCGTCCAGAGTCGCGCCCTGGCCCAGGCCATTCGCGAGCTGAGCCTGCAAGCGCATTACGCCACTTCGTTCCTGGTCGGCGTGATCCGCTTCGAGGACGCCGTCTTCTTCATCGGCGTGATCACCGCCGCGCTGTTCGTCGCCACGCGCGTCCTCGAATCGCGGAGGTGGCGCTGATGCGCCCGCCGCGCGCGTTCACCCGCGAGACGCTGGCTGGCTGGGCGGGCGTCGTCGGCACGCTGGCCCTGCTCGCCGGCGGGCTGATCGCGCTGCTGGCGCGCGAGGTCACCTATGGCGTGTTCGCCTGCGTGCTGGTCGGCGCGGCGGGCATCGCCCTGTGGATGTGGGCCGCGCCCGACGATCTGCGCGCCTGGCTGGCCGGTCGCCCGACGCGCTACGGCACCACCAGCGTCCTGGTGAGCGCCGTCTTCATCGGGGCCATCGCCTACGCCTATGTCCTGGTAGACCGCGCCAACATCACCGCCGACCTGACCGCCGTGCAGCGTTACTCGCTCAACGCCCCCACCCTGGAAGTGATCGATCAGCTTGCTGCGCGCGGTTTCCGCGTGCGCATCGTCGGCTTCTTCAGCCGCGCCAGGCTGCGCCAGCAAGAGGCCGCCGACATTCTGCTGCGCCAGTACGAAGCGGCGGGCGGCGACGCGATCCAGGTGCAGTACATTGACCCCGACGAACAGCCGGACGTGGCCGCCCTCTACGGCTATCAGCCCGGCTACGATGGGACGTTCATGCTCACCCTGCTGGGCGAGGATGGCACGCCGCGCCCGCGCAGCACGATCCAGGCTGACGGCCAGGTGGGGACGGCCTACTTCACGCTGTATCTGGGCGGGGCTAACGAGCGCGACATCACCACCGGCCTGAAGACCGTCGCCTCAGCCGGCGCGTTCAAGGTCTATTTCACGAGCGGGCACGGCGAGCGCGACCTGGCCCTGGCCGCCGACACCGGCATCTCGCGCCTGTTCGTCAGCCTCGACGGGCAGGGTATCGCCGTCGCGTCGCTGTCCCTGGCGGAAGTGGACGAGGTGCCCGCCGATGCCAGCGCCGTGCTCATCGTCGGCGCCTGGGACGATTTCTCCGCGCAGGAAGTGGAGCGCCTGGCGGCCTACCTGGAGCGCGGCGGGCGGCTGGGCATCTTCGCCGACCCGCCGCTGATCGAGGCAGCCATTAGCGGCGCGCCCGGCAACACCTTTCTAAACGCCGACAGCCCGCTCAACGCCTATCTGTGGGACGAGTTCGGGGTGCGCGCGCTGGATGCGCTGGTCATCGAGACCATGCCGGAGCTGGTCAACGGCAGCGAGTGGCTGCCCATCCTCAACACCATCGCCCCGCACACGATCATGAGCGATGTGCGCGACGAGCCGATCCACACGCGCTTCGTGCGCCCGCTGCAAATCACAGACCTGCCCACCGAGCGCCAGAACGCTTACGTGCGCGAGCCGCTGCTGTATACTTCCGCCCAGTCGTTCGGCGAGACCGCCCTGAGCGACTTCGTCGAAGGGCGCATCGCCTACGACCCCGGCGCAGACCTGCCCGGCCCTCTGCTGGTCGGGGTCACCGTGCGCCGCCAGCTGGAGTTCCAGCACGAAGTCCAGCCCCGCCTGGTGCTCATCGGCGACTCGGACATCTTCAAGAACGAGTATGTCAAGCAAGTGCCGGGCAATGTCTATCTGTGGACGGACATCCTGGACTGGCTGACCGGCTTCGCCGACGCCATCACCTTCACCCCGGTCAACGACCCAACGCTGCTCAAGCTGGCCGTCTCCTCTGGCGAGCGCAACACCATTGCCGTCATCACCATGATCCTGCTGCCGGGGGCTGTGCTCCTCACCGGCGGAGTCGTTTGGTGGTACCGGCGGCGTTAAGCTAGAATCAAGGGGCGCGCACCCGGTCAGCAGAAGTAGCCTCAGGTAGACAGTTGAAGACATGAGCTACCATGCCCCGGTTTACCTCACCCCCACTCGGCGCTAACGCGCCTCGTTGCCCCCTCTCCGCCGGCGGAGAGGGGACAAGCCGAGCGAAGGGGTGCGTGCAAAATCTGTCAGGCGGTAGGGGCGTATGGCCATGCGCCCCCACAAACCTCGCCTCGTTGGGTGTCAGGCAAATCGCTGACAACCTTTGCATGCACCCGAGCGAAGCAAGGCTGGGGGTGAGGTAAACCACCTGGTTGCGCCAGACTTTCCTGAGCTTGCTGAGAGATCACCATGGTCAAGCGAAGGACAGGCTACCTGCTTCTGGCGGCCCTGGCAGCGGTCATGCTGGTCCGGCTGATGCTCGACGACCCGGCACAACGCCTGGAGCAAATGCGCGTCTACGAGGCGACCCAGGAAGCCAGCCGCCCCACCCGCCTGTTCGCCACCCTGCGCGATCCGGCCCAGGTCACGGGGCTGGAAGTGCTGGATGTCAGCGCAGGACGGGGCATTTTGCTGGTGCGCGACGCGGGCGGGCTGTGGTACGCTCCTGAGATAGCCGCGCTCCAGCAGCCTGTCGCCGCCGAGTCGATCAACCAGATCACGGCGGAAAACACCGCAGCGGCGCTTGTGCTGCTCGCCGCCACGCAGCAGTACCCGTACAGCACCGACAATCTGGCGCTGTACGGCCTGGCCCCCGCGCCAGCCTACCGCGTGCGCTTTCGCGCGCAGGACAGCGCGAGCGGCTTCTATGAAGGGCTGTTGGAGATAGGTGACGCGAATCCGGATCATATGGCATACTATGTGTACGTTCATGCTCAGCGTGAGGCCGACCGGCACATTTTCTTGATCCCCAGACAGACCGTTGACTATCTCGTGGCTGTGCTCACCGATCCTGCGCTCGTCGCGCCGGCGCTTGACGACCTGCCAGCGGGGATTGGCACAACGCCGTCCGTCCCCTGAGGTCCGCGTTTGCGTCGCAAGCTGGATCAGGGTGGCCCTACCGTTGGAGGTAGGGTATTTTTTGTGAGAAGGCTTACCTGTTCGCGAGATGACCTTGGCTGAAGTACGACACGAACTCATCACCCCGGACTCGCCGCTGTGGCGCGAGTTGATCGAACAGGGGAAATGCAGCGGGTATATCACCTACGACGACATCCTGTCGCGTATGCCCGCCCTGGAGCATAACCTCGATCTGCTGGACGAGCTGCTCGATGCCCTGAGCAGCGAAGGCGTAGAGGTCGTGCCGGATTCGCCTGCCAAGAGCGCGGAGCCGGACATCAGCGCTGAGTTGGTCGAAGCTGAGGCCGGCGAAGAAGCCCTCGATCCGGCCATCTTGTACCAGGACCTGATCCAGGATGCGGGCTATCAGCAAGCCCTCGAAACCGATGACGTAGTCGGCCTGTATCTGAAGGAAGCCGGGCGTGTCCCCCTGCTGACCGCTGAGGAAGAGGTGGCCCTGGCCAAGCGCATGGAAGCTGGCCAGTTCGCAGCGGAGCAGTTGCAGGAGATGGCCGACTATCTGGCCGCTGACGAGCGGGCGGAACTCGAAGCGCTCATCGCCGACGCCGAAGCCGCCCAGGAATATCTGGTGCGGGCCAACTCGCGCCTGGTGATCAGCGTGGCTAAGAAGTACATCGGGCGCGGCGTACACTTTCTCGACCTGATCCAGGAAGGCAACATCGGCCTGATCCGCGCCGCCCGCAAGTTCGAGTATCAGCGCGGGCACAAGTTCAGCACCTATGCCACCTGGTGGATTCGCCAGGCGGTCAGCCGCGCCGTGGCCGACCAGGGCCGCACCATCCGCGTGCCCGTGCACATGGGCGACCAGATCAACCGGCTGCGTCGCATCTCCACCCAGCTCACCCAGGAACTGGGCCGCGACCCGACCAGCGACGAGCTGGCCGACGCGATGGACACCACGCCCGATAAGATCAGCACGCTCATCGAAATCTCGCGTCGCCCGATCAGCCTGGAGACGCCCATCGAAGAAGACGCCGATTCTGAATACGGCGACTTCATCGAGGACAAGAACAGCCCGCAGCCGGCGGAAGTTGTGACGCAGAACCTGCTGCGCGAGCACCTACAGCAAGCCCTGGCCCGCCTGCCTGAACGCGAAGCGCATATCCTCGAGCTGCGCTACGGTCTGCAGGACGGTGAGACTCACACCCTGGAGGAAGTGGGCCGGCAGATCGGCGTCACCCGTGAGCGCGTGCGCCAGCTTGAAGCGCAGGCGCTCAACCGGCTGCGCCATTCGTCGGCGCACCAATTGCTGCGCGACTACCTGCGCGACATATAGGAGGGCACTATGAGCACGCCCACCAAACGCACGCCCCTGTTGTGGCCGCTCATTCTGATGGCCGGCGGTGTGGCGCTGCTGCTGGACAACTTCCTGCTCGTTGATCTCGACCTGGCCCCCTACTGGCCCGCCCTGCTTGTGCTGGTGGGCCTGCTCATTCTGGTGCGCGGCGACATCGCGCCCAGTTGGGGCGCGCACACGTTCGGCATCACGCGCGGCAGCGTCGAATCCGCCGCCATCGAGATCGAGAGCGGCGAGATTGACGTGCAGCTTCAGGCGCTGCGCAAGTCCGGTCGGCTCATCGCCGGGCAGTATACGGCGCGCTCGCGGCCCGCCCTGGCCGTGCGCAACAACCGCGCCCGTCTCACCATGCATCGCGGCCAGACCTGGTGGCTCTCTCTGGCCGACTGGGATGTGGGCCTCGCCCACGACCTGCCCTGGGAAATCCTGATGAGCAGCCATTTGGGACAGCTCGACGCCGATCTGCGCAGCATCCAGGTCGAGCGTGCTTACGTGTCCTCCGGCCTGGGCGATGTCAGCCTGGTCTGCCCCGCGCGCTGCCGGGGCGAGCTTGTCGCCCGCTCCAGCTTCGGCGACGTGCGCGTGAGCGTCCCGCAGCGCAGCGCCGCCATCGTCCGCGTGCAGACCGGGCCGTTTGGGCGCGTGCGCGCGGACGCCGACCGCTTCGCCGAGATCGCGCCCGGCGTGTATGCCACCGGCGATCACCCTGGCCAGGACGCCGCAGGACTCCAGGCCCGTGCCGACCTCACCATCACGGCGGCGACGGTCTTCGGCACGATCCACCTCAGCTAAGAGTCACGCAGAGTCTTCGCTCTGCCGTGCCCTCGCAGGGGCGTATCGCCATACGCCCCTGCGCGTCAAGTGAAGGCTTCGGGTGCGTGGTATGGGCACAATGCCCTTCCCCCTGGCCCCCTCCCCGGCAAAGTCAGGGAGGGGGGGATTGAGGGGGTGAGGCCCACACAGCCAGGCTGAGGGTGAAGTCAGTCAGGATACCCTGAAGTCACAACGTGCTGAGCGGGATCACCTGTGTGGCCGGGCGTTTGCGCTGGCTGCGCGGCACGACCGGCGGGCATCGCCAGGCATCAGCGGGCGTTTCCATGCGCAGCGGCGCGAACTTGGGCAGGATGCCGCAGGCGAAGCAGTGCCCCCGGCAATCCTGGCGCGTCTCACCGCGCAAAGACATCTGGTAATCCTCGGCGAGATACGACTTCTTCACCGCGATGTCAATGTGATCCCAGGGGAACACCTCGTCGAGCGAGCGCTGGCGATGCGTGTAGAAGTCCATCGCCAGCCCCACCTCCGCAAAGGCGCGCACCCACGCCTCGTGATCGTGGTGCTCCTGCCAGGCGTCGAACTTCGTCCCCAGCTCCCACGCCCGCTGGATGACCGCCCCCAGCCGCCGGTCGCCCCGGCTGAGGAACGCCTCCAGCAGCGCCTCCTCCGGGCGATTCCAGCGCAGATGCAGGCCGGCACCGCGCATCTCGCGCCGCAGCAGGTCCTGTTTGGCGCGAATCTGCTCCAGCGTACCCAGCGACGCCCACTGGAACGGCGTGTGCGGCTTGGGCACGAAGGTGCTCACCCCCACGTTGACCTTCGCCTTGCGCCCGTGCATCTTGCGCCCTTCGGCCAGCACCGCCTTCGCCAGGTGGATGATCGCCTCCACATCTTCGAGAGTCTCGCTGGGATGCCCGATCATGAAATACAGCTTGATCGTCACCCAGCCGCGCCTGAAGACCTCGCGAGCCACCGCCAGAAGCTGCTCGTCCGTCACCGGCTTGTTGATGGTGTTGCGCATCTTCTCGGTGGCCGCTTCCGGCGCAAAGGTGAAGCCGCTGCGCCGGTTGTCCTGCAGCGCGTCCATCAGGTCCACGCTGACCGTCTCGATGCGCAGGCTGGGCAGGCTGACGCCGAGATCGCGTTCACCGAGGCGCTCGCTGATGGCCCCCACCAACTCCTGCACGTGGGCGTAGTCCGACGACGACAGGCTGAGCAGGCCCAGCTCGTCGAAACCGGTCTGGCGCACGATCTCCTCGGCAGCAGCGACGACCTCCTCCAGCGGGCGGTCGCGCACGGGCCGCGTCACCATCCCTGCGTGGCAGAAACGACAGCCGCGCGTGCAGCCGCGCATGATCTCCAGCGGGGCGCGATTGTGGATCGTGTCCACATGCGGCACCAGGAAGCGCGTGAAAGGCCTGGGCAACACCGGCACGATGCGCTTGCGCACGACCGGCGGCACGTCCTGGCGGTTGGGCGTCACGGCAGCCACCGCGCCGTCCGCGTGATAGCGCACGTCGTAGAAGCGCGGCACATAGACGCCGTCAATTGCAGCGAGTGCCAGAAGCTGTTCCTCGCGCGGGCGTCCGCGCAGATCGCGCAGCGCCTGGCAGATTTCGAGCAAGACTTCCTCCCCCTCACCGATGGCGAAAGCGTCTATGAAGTCGGCCATCGGCTCCGGGTTGTAGCAGGCATGTCCGCCAGCGATCACCAGCGGATAGCGCTCGCCGCGTTCGGCGGCACGCAGCGGCATCCCGGCCAGATCGAGCAGGTTGAGCGCGTTGGTGTAGAGCTGCTCGTAGGGCAGCGTGATCGCCAGCAGGTCGAAATCGGTCACGGCGCGCTTGCTCTCCAGCCCATAGAGCGGGAGTCCCTCGCGGCGCATGACCGCCTCCATGTCCGTCCAGGGGCTGTACACGCGGTCGGCGAACATGTCCGGCTGGTCGTTGACCAGGCCATAGAGGATCATCAGGCCCAGGTTGGACATGCCCAGGTCGTAGATGTCCGGGAAGGCCATCGCCACGCGGAAATCCACCGCGTCCCAGTCCTTGACGACGCTGTTGAACTCCCCGCCGACATAGCGCGCCGGCTTCTGCACGCTGAGCAGCACGCGCTCCAGCGCGCGGGCGATGTGGTCCGGTGAAGGCTGTGGTGTGCGTTGCATGGTGCAATGTTCGCCTTTCCTGCGAAGTTCTGTGCGGACTAGGGTATTGCATTCCTGGCAGGGGGTCAAGGGCCAGCAGCGTGAACGGGCGATCACAACCGTTGACACGCCCCGAAAACACGCTACAATTACCCTCGTTCCCCAGGGAACAACGCCGAGGTAGCTCAGTTGGTAGAGCACTTGACTGAAAATCAAGGAGTCGCCAGTTCAAGTCTGGCCCTCGGCACACAAAACCCCTGCTATGACGGCAGGGGTTTTCTGTTGGCACCGCCCCGCTCTTCTCCGGCTATTCCGTCACGCCGTGCTCGGCCAGCAGCGCCACGATCTCCGGCAAGTCAATGCCCAGCTCACGCACCTTCTTCAGCGTCGGGATGCCGTTCGCGTTCCAGCCGCGCCGCTGGTAGACGGCATTCATCAGCTGCTCGTAGCGCGCCTCGCGATAACGGCGCAGCGCCGCGACCTTCTCCTCGACAGTCAGCGCCTCCGGGTCAAGGCCCACTTCCTCGGCAAGCTGCCGGTCATAACGCTCGACCCGCGACTCATACTCGTCCACCGTCACCGGCCCCTTCGCCCGGTACGGCAGGGTGTCGAACTCGCGCGTCCCAAAGCCGAGCCGCAGCGCCAGCAAACGCTGGAAGTTGTAGACCCGCTCCGACTGCGCGAGCAGGCCCTCCGCCGTCGTGGGCTTGCCGGACAGCCCCTCGTACAGCCACGTGTAGTTCTCGACGTGCTCCGGCACCTTGTTTGGCTCGGCGGTCTCTTTGTTGTTGGCCGGCATGATGTCGTTCCAGGGCAGCTTGCACAGCCCGTGCAGGCTGAACCACGTCCGCCACAGCGGGAAGTAGTGCAGCGCCTCGGCCTTCGCCTCGAAGGTCGGCAGCTCCTTGCGCACCATATCCATGAAGATCAGCCAGGCTTCGTCGTGCTGCGCGCCCTTGAGGGCCATGCCATACCCGCCCTGCTGCGCCAGGGACTCCTTGGTCATATACTCGGAGATTTCCATCCCCTTGACTTCCATGCCGATGTCTTCGACGAACTGCGGATCGGCGCCGTACTGCTCGATGAACAGCCGCTTCAGGTAGCGCACCCCCTGCCCGACCAGGTGACCAAATCCTTCGCCGCGAGCCAGTTGGTGCAGCAGTTCCAGGGCTGTTTCGGCGTCGTCCCACCTCAGGGTGATGCCACCGGTCACGGTCTCGTCAATGACCCCTTCGGTGAAGCACTCGATGACGAAGGCCAGCGAGTTAGCGAAGGAGATCGTGTCAATGCCATACGTATCGCAGTAGAAGTTAAGCTCGATAACAGCCAGCCGGTCGAACACACCGATGTTCGATCCCAGCCCGGCGATGGTCTCGTACTCCGGCCCATCCACCAGCACCGCCTGGCCCTTGTACGGCCCGGTGCGCAGGTGAAAGTGATCCACCCCATGCGCGCACGACAGCGTGCAGCCGTACCAGCAGCTATCTGGTATCCCCTGGGTGAACGTCTCTTCCCACACCTTGCTGTCGAAGTTGCTGGCGAGAGGATGCGACCCATAGCGGTAGTTGTTCACTGGCAGCAAGTCGAACTCGTTCATGATCGGCGGCAGGTGCCCCGTGCCGATCTTGCGCATGTTGTTCTGTTTGCTGTCCAGCTCGGAGATCTCTTTGTTAATGCGCGTGCCCGCCTTGCGGATCAGGTCCATGTCTGCCGGGTTGTTGCTGTCGCCTTTCATCTGGCTGTAGCGCACCACGATCGCCTTGAGTCCCTTGTGGCGGAAGACGCGCCCCGCCCCGCCCCGCCCGGCCTGCTTGACGCGCGCTTCTTTGCGGCGCACGTCGTACCAGCTCAGGTTGAGGCTGGCATAACGCGAATAAGCCGCGCCCTGCCCGGTGGAGACCACCGACACGCTGCGCCTATCGCGCTCGTCGCGGGCATATATCTCGGTGAGCTGGCGCCCGATCAGGTGCGTGTCAATGTCTTCCAGCGGCGCTTCTTCGAGCGTCACCCGCCCCTCGTCCCCGTCAATCACCAGAATCACGTCGCGCTCAGCAATACCCTGGATCTCCAATGCATCCCAGCCAGAGAACTTGAGATACGGACCGAAGTAGCCGCCGGCGTTGCTGTCAATCACCGAGCCGGTCAGCGGTGACACCGTCACCACGGTGGACTTGCCCGACCCCGGATACGCCGTGATACCGCCGATCGGCCCTCCCGCGATGACGATCTCGTTCTCCGGATCGTCCCAGCGCGTGGTGGGCCGGATGGCGTTCCACAGCAGCCACATACAAAAGCCCCTGCCCCCAGTGAAGAGGCTCTTCATCTGCTGGGTGACAGGCTTGCTGAGAATCGTGTTCGTCGAGAGGTCAACATACAGCGTGCGGTCGGCGTAGCCGCGCTCGACAGGGCGCGTTTCATAGGTAAACTCGGCCAGGAGCTTATGCCCCTGTTTGATCTCTTCAATCGTCAAAGCGGTCATGGGGTGTCTCTCTCCTAAAAAGATCGCCAGCAAAAGTGTTTATGCTCCGATCATACCTGATGTCCCGCACCATGTCAGGCGACGAATGGCGAGTGTCCTGGCGAGAAACGTCACTTTACAGGGGGTGCGTGCAAAACCTGTCAGGGTGGGGCACTGCTCCGCTGCGCCCCGGTTTACCTCACCCTCGCGCGGCGCGGCGCTCGGCTGGGGGTGAGGTCCCTGCCCTGCGCCCAGCGAGTCGCTGTCAATCTTGGCACGCACCCTCTGCGGGCACTGTGCTGCTGGCGGCCTGCGTCGGTGCTACAATCCCGGCACGTGCCGCGCTCAGCCCACCCAGGAGCTGCTATGCCCATCGCAAGCCTGACCTTCGTCTCGTCCAACGAGGAGAAACACCGCGAAATTCGCGGCGCGCTGACTGACTGTGGAGTCACCGTCGCGCGCGTCGCGCTCGACCTGCCGGAGATGCAGTCGCTCGACCCGGCCCAGGTCGCCGGGCACAAGGCGCGCCAGGCGTTCGAGCGCCTCGGCGCGGGCGCGGTTCTGGTCGAGGACACCGGGCTGGCGATCCTCGCCTGGGACGGCTACCCCGGCGCGCTGATCAAATGGGTGCTGGGTGCGGTCGGCGAGCCGGGCCTGTGCCGCCAGCTTGACGCCTGGGATGATCGCCGCGCCCAGGCGACCGTTGCCCTGTGCCTGTACGACGGGCGCACACTGCACACCTTCACCGGCCAGGCGACGGGCGTCATCGCCCGCGAGCCGCGCGGGGCGCACGGCTTCGGCTGGGACAGCATTTTCCAGCCGGACGGTCACGAACTCACCTATGGCGAGATGCCCCGCGAAGAGAAGATGCGCATCTCGATGCGGGCGCGGGCGCTGGCGGGGTTACGCGAGTTCCTTCGCTCGCAATGATCTGGGCGGCGCACTACCCGTCTTCCAGGCGCTTCTGCCGGCGGCCCCGGTAAGGCACGTGGATCAGGTTGGCCGCCTTGCGCTTAACATCTTCCGGGCGGCGGTCGTAGCGCGCGGTCGTCTCCACGCTGGCGTGCCCCAGGATGCGCTTCACGGTGACGATATCGGCCCCGGCATCGAGCAGATCGCCGGCCAGCGTCCGGCGCAGATCGTGCGGTGAAAAGTGATCAATGCCCGCCTGCCTGGCCCGCTTGACCAGCAGGTTGTAGACCGCCTGCGCGCTCAGGGGTCGGTTCGCCATCTCCCCGCCTTTGGTCACCGGCCAGAAGAGCGGCCCTGGGACATCCCCCCGCACAATCAGCCAGTCGGCCAGCGCGCGCTGCGCCCCATCCTGCGACAGGTAGACAAGATACTCCTTGCGTCGCTTGGCCCGGCGCACGCGCAGCGCGCCCGTCTCCTCATCATAGTCGGTCAGGTCGAGGTGCACGACCGAGGCGCGCCGCACACCCGTCGCGTACATCACGGCGATGATGGCCGCGTCGCGCGCACCCGCCGCCGTCGAGTCCATCTCGCAGGCGCCGATCAGCGCGGATAGCTCCCCCGCACCCAGGCTGCGCCCCGCCGGCAACGACTCGCCCTTGACGTTCTCGATAGCCCGCGCCCGCTGGTAGTCGTCCGCGCTCATCTGGCCGAGCTTCCAGGCGTGGTGAAGCACCTGGCGCAGCACGGAGAGCATTTTGTTCGTCGTCGTCGGCTTGTAGCGCGCCACAAGCTGGGCGCGCACCGCCGCCGTATGCTGGTAGCGCAGCGCCGCCCAGTTGAGCTGGAAAGCATTGAGCTGACCGCCGGACAGCAGATCGGCGATGGTGTTCAGTGCCTGGTACACCGTGCGCCGCGACCCCTCAGACAGGCTGGCCAGGTACACCACCGCCGGATGCTCGGTGAAGGGCAGAGCGCCAGACCAGAACGAGTCCAGGGAGTCTGTTGGCAGGGGGATGGTCATGTTCTCGTCCATAAGGCTTCTCCAGCGGGCTGGCCCGCGACGGCGCTATTCTAGCATATCGGGGCGCCTTGCACCGGGCCGATTTCAGGGCAAAGCATCGCCGCAAAGACGCGGAAAGCGCGAAGAAAAGCAAGAGAATCCCCTTGCAGCCCTCTTCCGCGCCCTCTGCGGTTCACGGGTGCGTCAAAATCTGTCTGGGGAGAGCATTGCCCTGCTGCACCCCCCTTGACCTCACCCCCGCTCGGTGCTGACACGCCGCGCCGCCCCCTCCGTGTGTGGAGAGGGGCAAGCCGAGCGTAGCGAGGCTGGGGGTGAGGTCACTGCCCTGCGCCCGGCGAGTCGCTGCCAACTCTTGCACACTCGCGGCCCGCGCGGACTTCGCCTAAGCTCGTACCTTCCTGTACAATAGACGCCGATTGCACACGCGGGGTTTGCGGCACGCGCGGAGATCACGGTGAGCGAAATGCCCGTCTTTTACCTGGAACGCTTCTACGTCGGCAACCTGGTGCTGCCGGGGAATCACCCGCCGGCAGAGGCGGGCCTCATCGCGCGCACGCCGGGCGTGTCGCCGGAACTGGCCGTCGAATGGCTGCGCGCTGCGCCGCTCCTCCCGCCGCTGCCCGGCGAGACCAGCGCCGAGATGCCCGGCGCGCTGGGCCTGCTCAGGGGCGCTGGGGGGGCGTCCGCGCTGGTCAAGGCGCAGCATAACGACGCCGGAATTCCGCAGCTTCTCTATATTCTGATGCCGCGTGAGGCGCTCGACGGCGTGCGGGGCAATGCGTTGGCCCTCCGCGCGCTGGCGCTGATGGATATGCCGGCCTTCGGCGAAGCCCGAACGGACCTGCAACCCTTTGCCCTGCGCTGTCCTCCGCCGCTCACGCCCGATGCCCAGAGCGATATGCTGAACGCCTTGCTGGTCCTGTGCCAGGACTCGTTCCGGGCCGTAGAGGGGCTGCTGGCCGGGTTGATCGAAGGTCAGCCGCTGGCCATCGTGGGCAGCCCGCCCTCCGCCGAGTTGCGTCTGCGCTTCGTCACCGGCCTGCTGACCCTGCTGCCCCCGCCCGTGCGCACGGTCATCACCTTTGTGACGCACGCGACCGACCCGGCGCTGGCGCAGGCCGACATCAAATTCCTGGCCGAGCGCGCAGCGCCCGCCGGCCATCTGGCCTATGACTGGGCCAGCGGCGAGCTGCTGACCGCGCCTCCGCCCAACGCCTACGCGCGCTACATCACCGCTCAACTGCGCCTGGACCCGTCGCTGGTCGTCGAGCAGACCGCGCAACTGGCGACGACCGTCGTCTGGCGCGCCCGCCACGCCAGTGACCTCGGCGAGGCCCTGTCCTGGGTGGCGCGACGAGCGGCGATTGACCAGGTGGTGAGCGAGGGTCAGCCCGCCGATCGCGCCCTCGTCGCCGAGGTCCTGCGCGACGACCCCACGCTGACTGACGATCTGCGCCGTGTTTACATTCGCCACCTGCTGGCGTTCGCGCTGGCCCTCGACGAGCCGGAGTCTGCCGACGTGGTGCCGGCAGTCTGCGCGGCCCACCCTGCGCTCGCCGAATCCGTCAGCCAGATGCTGGCCGAGGCGCTTGCCAATGGGCAGGCGGGCACCGCTTACACCATGCTGGAGCGCTGGCTGCCCCGTGTGCCAGAGGAAACGCGCCAGCATTGGCGGCCAATCCTGCACCAGGCAGCGCACGCCGGCGCGCGCGATCTGCTGGCGTCCGGGGCCATCGAACAGATAATCCCGTTCTTCGACAGGCTGCAAAAAGCCCCCGCTGCGCTGGCGCTGACGACCATCATCCCGGCCATCGTCCAGGAAAGCCTGGGGGCGGCTCGCCGCAACCCGCGCCTGGCCGAGAGCGTGTTCCTGCTGGCGGTGCGCGCGCTGCCCGCTGGCGACTTCCACCGGCTGCTGCTCGACCGCCAATTCACGGGCCAGCTTCCCCAAACCCTGCAGGCGGCCATCGCCCACCTGCAACCCCAGCCGGTGCCCCCGACCCGCCGCCGCATTCTGGACGAAGGCGCGCGCGCGTTGGGCGACAGCTACCGAATGGCCGTGTTGGCCCGCCTGGTGGAAAGCGCGGTCTATCTGCAGCGCGCCGAGTTGATTGACACCCCGGCGCTGCTCGCTCTGCTGGTCATCGCCCAGTCGCCGCAGGAAGCCGACTACACCGCACTGATCCACCAGGTTGTGCGCGAGCTAAGCGAAGAAACTCAGCTTCGGGCGCTGGAGCCGCCGGGACCGCGCGTGCTCGTCCAGCTTCTGCTGCAAACCCAGGCTTACTACGACGCGGTAGAGCTGTTGGAGTTCTACCAGGCGCGCCTTTTTGGCCCGCAGCGCCTCAACGAGTTTACCAGCCTGGTGAGCGAGCTGTTCCAGCACCTGTCGCTCTCGCCAGACGCACTGTCGGCGGCGCTGGGCTATCTGGAAGGGTGCCGCCTGGGGCCAGAAGCGCGCGCCATGATCTATGTCGCCGCGCTGTCCTATCGCCGCTGGACCGACGACCAGGAACACGCCGCACGCCGCCTGACGACGATGCTCTTCAACGATCACAGCCTGATCGAGGTGGTCGGCACGGACAATGTGCTGCAACTGCTGGCCTTCTACGCGCGCCATCGCCAGGCGCTGGACGCGCTGCGCGTCTGCGCGGCGCTGGTGGACCACACGCTGAACACCGGCCTTGACAGCGCGGCGCTGATGGCGCGCATGTGGCCGATCATCACCTGGAACGCCGAGGCGACCGACGCAGCGCGCGAATTGCTGCGCCGCTACATTCGCGGCATCCCGCAGCGCGACCTGCCGGCGAATGTCGCCTACCTGGAGCGTGCCCTGGGCAAATCCCTCGGCGAGATGATGCGCGCTGCGTGGCTGCTGCGCGTGGCCATGGGCGAGAGCGATCTGAGCGAGTTCGCCGAAGAGGTGCAGATCGCCGCCCGCCTGCTGGCAGATATTGCCGCTATCTACCACACCAGCAAAGAGCTGCCGCCCCTCCACCGCCTGCGCCGCGAGTTGGACACGCTCACTGGCGGCCTGACCGAGTACGAGCGCGAGACCATCGCCGACAACTTCCTGGCGATTGTGCGCCTGGTCTACACGCTGGGCACTGCCGCCTCGCCCGACTCGCGGCGCGCCGTCCCCGACGAGCTATTGGCGGCGGGCCACGCCGCGCCGCGCAGCGGTCTCGACCTGCTGGTCTTCGCCGGCGGCTTCCTGACCAAAGGCACGCTGCTGCCGCTCGAATTACAGCGCGCCGAGATGGGCCATCTCTTCGGCTCGCGCTCAGCGGCCATCCTGCTGCGCCAGAGCAGCGCCGCGCGCCGCCTGCTGGAAAACCTCCTCACCGCCTTCGAGTCGCCAGACATGCCAGCCTGCGGGCCGCAAGCCCTGACCGCCGAACTGGCCAGCCAGTGGGAGCTGCTCTCGCTCTACCAGAAACGACAGTTGCATGGCGTCCTGGCGGACGCCTGTCTGCATCTGGCCCAGGTCATCCGGGTGATGGTTCGTGGAGCGAGCGAGCGCACTCTGACGGACAGCGGCATCAACCGCCAGCTCGAAGCCGGGCGCCGCCAGCCGCAGACTTCCCTGGAAGCGCTGCGCTGGATTCACGGCTATTTCGCGCGGAAGCACCTCTAGGCTCCCGGATGCTATGCGGAGAATCGCGCTGAAGACACCGACGACATACCACGCTCTTGCCGTCTGTCTGGCAGGGTTGTGCCTGGCCTGGCTCTTGAGCGGCTGCCAGAGCAGCCCGCCAGCCAGGACACCGATCGCGCCCGAACTGACACCCCACGCCACGCCATCCAGCGACGTGTTTCAGGTCAATGGCGTCACCGCTGGCGCAGCGCGACTGCGCGTGACCGTGCCCGCCGTCACCCTGGCCGACCCGCCCCCAGATGGCAGCGTTCAGCTCTTCCTGGTGCTCGCCGACCCGGACGGCACCTACTCGTACCTGCTGTTCCCCGCCAATCGCCCCGGAGACGCCAGCGCGCAGCTTGACCTCAGCGCGTGGCCGCTGGAGATCAGCCTGGACGATGCGTCTGCGCAAGCCAGCCTGTGGGCGCTGGCCGTGAGCAACCGCGCCTACCAGACCGCCGAGCAGTATGGGCTGGAAGCGCTCGTCGCCAGCCTGGGCATTGGCTTCCACCGCTGGCTGGCGCAGGGCGACTCGCACGACGATCCGCTGGCGGCCATCGTCAGCGCTTCTGCGGGTGCGCTGTACGAGTGGTTCGGCAGCGTAGATGTGGTGGGGCAGATCACGGTCACATTCCGGGCAGACGAAGGCTGGAACACCGCCCTCACCTCGCGCCACTCACCCGATGGCGGGCTGAACATTGTCTTCACGGCGCAGCATATCTCCGCTGACGAAGCAGCGCTGATCCCCACCCCATCACCGGACGCACTGAGCGGAACCTATACGCTCACGTATGACGAGACTTTCGCTGGCGGGCAGAGCAGCCTGCGCTGGTACGAAGGCCGGGACAGCACCTTCACCAACGTGCTGACCGACGGCGCTTACGAGATTCGCCTCACGGACATCGTGCAGCGCGAGTATGCGCTGTCGTGGGGGTCCACCGAAGGCGTCCGCTTCACCGATTACCGGGCTGAGGCTGAGGTCACACTGGTAGAGGCGGGCGCTCAGGATGCGCGCTATGGGGTCTGGTTCAACTATCAGGACGATTACAACTTCATCTACTTCGGCATCGCCAACGATGGCCGCTACCGCGTCGCCGTCATCCTGCGCAACGACAACCGCCTGGAGATTCAGGACTGGCAGCCGCACCCAGCCATCCACCCTGGCGCAGCCACCAACACACTGTTTATCGAAGCGTCCCCCTCTGGTGACATCACGCTCGGCATCAACGGGGAGCCGGTCGCCTCGTTCAACGACCGCACCTTCAACGGGGGATCGCTGGCCTTCTTCTGCTATGCAAGGAGCGTGCCCACCACCTGCCGTCTGGAACGGCTGCGCATCTGGGAGCGAGGCGCGCCCTGAGTCGCCCCCCTGCCCCCTCACGCCACCAGGCGCGGCACCAGCAGCAGCAGCGTGCCGGCAATGATCTGGCAGAAGAAGCTCGCCGCTAGCCCGTGCCGCCAGTGCACGTAACCGTAGAGGAAGTTGAGCAGGATGATCGCCGAGCCGAACAGCACGCCGACCACCGGCGCGTCGCCCAGGCCCAGGTTCGGGAAGAACATCAGCATGGACCACAAGCTGGCCAGCACCGCCACCACCGGGATCGGGTGGACGCGCTGCATCGCCCCGCGAAAGAACAGCGACTCCGCCACCGGCATGGCGAAGGCCGTCGCCTGAAAAACCCACGAGTCCAGCAGCGGGTTCTGCGGATCGCCCGCGCCAAAGAGGCGCTCCGCCGCCGTCGCCAGCGTATCCGACCCGGCCAGCATCAGCGTCCCGCCGGTGAACAGCCCCAGCCCGATCCCCCACACCAGGTCGCCCGGATCGGCCACCTTCAGGCGGATGCCGCTGCCCAGCAGAAAGGCCATGCCGCCCATCGCCGCCATCACGCCCCACAGCACCACATAGCGCGTGTTGGCCGGAATGGGCGTCAGCCCCACGCTCAGCGCCATCACCAGGATGTAACCCAGGACAGGATCGAGGTCCTGGCGACGGCTGCGCGGGCCGCCCTCGCCATCGTCCCATTCCGGGTCCCAGTCGCCGGGCACCTTGGGGATAGCCTGCGGCAAGTGCCCGGTGCGCGGATGGCGCCGGTCGCGCGGCTGCATGGGCCGCCGGGGGCCGGATGGCGCGCCCTGGCCGTGCTCATCTGGCGCGTCGAAGGCTCCAGTCACGAAAGCTCCTCAGCGATGGCGCTCAGCGCGCGATCTACGTCCTGGGGATGAATCCAGTAGTGCGTCACCGCGCGGAAACCGCGCTCGCCCATGTCCATGATCCACACGTTGTGCCGCCTGAGGCGCTCGGCCAGTTGCGGCGCGCTGAGAGGCACCTGTGGGCGCAGCGCGAAAAAGACCATATTGGTCTGCACGCGCTCCAGCGCGATGTCAATCTGCGGCAGCGCCGCCAGCCCCTCGGCCAGACGGCGAGCGTTGGCGTGATCCTCAGCCAGGCGCAGCGTCATCTTGTCCAGCGCGATCAGCCCGGCGGCGGCCAGGATGCCCGCCTGGCGCATCCCGCCGCCGAGCAGCTTGCGCACGCGGTGCGCGCGCGCGATGAAATCGCGCGATCCCACCAACACCGACCCGACCGGCGCGCACAGCCCCTTCGACAGGCAGAAGGTCACGCTGTCGGCGGCGGCGACCAGGTCGGCCACGTCCACGCCCAGCGCCGTCGCCGCATTGAAGAGGCGCGCGCCGTCAATATGCAGCGCCAGCCCGTGCGCACGGGCCAGCCGCCCCACCTCGTCCGTATACGCCTTGCTGATCGGGATGCCGCCGACCGTGCCCTGCGTGTTCTCCAGCGCGATCAGCCGCGTGACCGGCATGTGCACGTTGTCGGGCCGGATCGCCGCTTCGATGGCCTCCAGCGGCAGGGTGCCATCCGGCTGCACGGGCACGGTATGCGGGTGCACGCCGCCCAGCGCCGCAATGCCGCCCGCCTCATACACGAACGTATGCGCCCTGTCGCCCAGAATCACCTCGTCGCCGCGCCCACAATGCGCCAGCACCGCCACCAGGTTGCCCATCGTCCCGCTGGCCACAAACAGGCCGGCTTCCTTGCCCAGCCGCCGCGCCGCCGCATCCTGCAAAGCGTTCACCGTCGGGTCTTCGCCGAACACGTCATCGCCGACGACCGCCTCAGCCATCGCCCGGCGCATCTCCGGCGTCGGCCAGGTCACTGTGTCGCTACGCAGATCGATCCTGTCCATCCGTTCCCCGCTTCACCCTGTTGCAAAAATCCGCCCGACGTCAGGGAACACGCCGGGCGAAGAAGACATCCACAGACTCGCCTCATCAAGTCAGGGCCGAGGCCAGCCCGCAGAACAGCACCGCGCACACCAGCAAGATGCCGATCAGGATAATCGGGATGGTCGTCGCCGTGACCAACGCTGCCGGCAGGAAGAAGAAGACTTTGGCGGCAGTCGCCACCCAGGCGGGCACCTCGGCGGCATCGGCAAATTCGGTCGGCGCGCCTACATACTCGATCTCAGGTTCGCTCTGCCCCTGGCGCTCGTCCATCCCTCACTCCCCACGCCCGCGCGCTGACTCGCGTGCGCCCTAATAGCGCTTGACCAGCGAGCGGTAGACCGTCGGCTGGCGAGTCTGCAAGGTCTGGAACTCCTCGCGGCATTTGCGCACTTCGTCGAGATCCACGCGGGCCACGCAGTAGCCTTCGCGCGGCTCGCCGCTCTCCGGGTCTTTCTCCTCGGCCAGCGAAGCGTGAATTTTACCGCGCGGCCCGATGATCGTGCTCTCGCCGCCGAAGCTGAGCGTCACATCTTCGCCCACACGATTGGCCGCCGCCACATAGAGCGCGTTCTCGTAAGCCCGCGCACGGACGTAAGTGCGCCATTCCTCGATCTGCGTCTTCTCCCAGTTGGCCATCACGCAGATCAGCTCCGCGCCGTCGAGCGTCAGCGAGCGCGCCACTTCCGGGTAGGCCAGGTCCCAGCCGAGCGTCAAACCGATGTGGCCGATCTCCGTGTCGAACACGGGCAGGCGAAAGCCTTCGCGGAAGGCCATGCGCTCTTCGCCGCGCAGATGCACCTTGTTGTAGCTGCCGACCAGCTCGCCGTCCGGCCCCACCAGCACGGCGGAGTTGTAGAGCACGCTCTCCACCTTCTCCTTGCTGACCATGCCGAAAGCGATGTACACGCCGAACTCCGACGCGCGCTGGGCGATCAGATTCACGGAAGGGCCGGGGATGCGCTGGGCCAGCTCGGTGAAACGCACGCCCAGCTCGAAGCCGCTCGTCACCAGCTCCGGGAATACGATGAGGTCAACCTTCTGCTGCGAGGCGATCTTCGACACGAACTCCGACATCTTCACCAGGTTGTCTTCCGGCTCGCCCAACGCCGGTTTCATCTGGACAGTGGCAATCGTAATCTCACGCATGGGTTCTCCTCGTTCGGGGAAATCGCGCCGCGTCAGCAACGCAGCGGGGGCGCTACGCTGTTTTCAGCGAGCTAATGGTGCCTTAAACCCGCTCACTTGTCAAATCAACAGGGCAGTATCCGAACGGATGAGCGAGGAAGTGCCTCCCTCGCAAGCCCTAAGATTGGGAGAGAGCTGTTCAGCGCGGGAGCTTATCCAGCAGATTCTGAAGGGCGACCGGCAATGGCGACTCGACGGTGAGAGGCTCGCCGGAGACGGGGTGAGCGAGCGTGATCGCCGCCGCGTGCAGGAAGTGCCGCTTGAGAGTGAAAGGCTGCTTGCGCCGCCCGTAGACAGTGTCGCCGACCACCGGGTGCCCGATGAACGCGAGGTGAGCGCGAATCTGGTGGGTGCGCCCGGTCTTCGGCCAGACTTCGAGCAGGCTGTAGCTGGCGAATATTTCCATCACGCGGAATTCAGTGAGCGCCTCGCGCCCGTCGCGCAGCACGGCCATGCGCTTGCGCTGCCGGGTGTCGCGGCCAATTGGCGCGTCAATGACGCCTTCGGGCGTCTGCGGCAGCCCCTCCACCAGCGCCAGGTAGCGCTTGCTGATGGTGCGCGCCCTGAACTGCGCGCGCAGGCTCTCCAGCGCCCGCGCCGTCTTGGCGATGACGATCACGCCGGAGGTCTCCTTATCCAGCCGATGAACGATCCCCGCGCGGCCCGGCTCGGCAAAGGCAGCGATCTGCGGCCAGCGATTCAGCACGGCGTTGACCAGCGTGCCCGTCTGGTGCCCGAATGCCGGATGCACGACCATGCCCGCCGGCTTGTCCACAACAGCCACCTGCTCATCCTCATAGAGCACGGTGAGCGGGATCGCTTCAGGTCCCGGCTCGGCTGGCTCCTCCTCGACCGGCACCAGCAGGCGGACGCGCTCGCCCCCTTCCAGGCGCAGCGACGCCTTGGCCGCCGCTCCGTTCACCGTGACCTGGCCCGCGCGGATCAGCGCCTGAATCTGTGCCCGCGAGAGATCGCTGAATTGGGCAGCCAGGTATTTGTCCAGCCGCTCGCCCGCGCCGCTGGCGGCGATCTCCCTGGTCTCAAACAATTCGCTCATGGTGTCTCCCTGCCGGAAAGCGCAGCCGGCTGTTACGTATAGAGCCTGTCAGGTGGTAGGAGCGTATGGCGATATGCCCTTACGCCGGGTGCGCGGTATGGGCAGAAGGCCCCTTCCCCTGGCCGCCCCGCCCGGCGAGCCAAGTTCCCCTCTCTAGCTCGGCTGGAGAAGGGGATTGAGGGGGGAGAGGCGTGCAGGGGCGTATGGCGATGCGCCCTGGCTGACCTCACCCCCGCTCGGCGCTGACGCGCCTCACCGCCCCCTCTGGCGCCGCCATTGCGCCCGCCCCAGCGCGTCGCTACAATGCGGCCAGGTAACCCGCTCGCCCCAAAGGAGTTGGCAGTGGCCCCTCAAGACCGCTTTGTCTCCGAGACGACCTTTCGCATCCGCTATGCTGAGACGGACGCGATGGGCATCACCCATCATTCGAACTATATCGTGTTCTTCGAAGAAGCGCGCAGCCACTACTCGCGCGTGCAAGGCGCCGACTACGCCGATTTCGAGCGCAGCGGCCACTGGCTGACCGTCGCCGAAGTCCACGCCCGCTATCTGATCCCAACCCGCTACGCCCAGCAGGTCACCGCCCGCTGCTGGATTGAAGAGCTGCGCAGCCGGGGCATGACCTTTGGCTACGAGATCGTGGACACAGCCAGCGGCCAGGTCTGCGTGACCGGCTTCTCCCGGCACATCTGCATCAACCACGCCGGCCAGGTGGTGCGCATCCCCGCAGACTGGCTGGCGGCTTTGCGCGCCGGGGTGCCGGGCTAAAGCGCCACCTCGCGCCCCATCTGCGCCACGTCGTAGCCCGGCTGGGCCGCAACTGCTGCCCGGAACTCGGCGTCGTGCAGCAGCGCCAGCGTGTGCTCGATCATCGGCAGCGCCAGGTGCGCGCGCGGGATGACCAGATCGTAACGCTCGTACGTCACGGGCACGAAATCCAGCTCCAGAGACATTGCTGCGCTGTGAATGCCCAGCCCGCAGTCCGCGCTGCCCGACGCCACCGCCGCCGCAACAGCCAGGTGCGTATACTCTTCGCGGTCGTAGCCCTCCACCTGCTCCGGGGAAATCCCCCGTCGGCCCAGCTCGTAATCGAGCAGCACGCGCGTGCCCGCGCCGCGCTGCCGGTTGACGAAGCGGACGCGCGCCAGGTCGTCGAGCGAGCGGATGTCCAGCGGGTTGTCCGCCGCGACGATCAACCCCTGCTCGCGGTGCGCGAATGTCACCACCAGCACCGGCAGGTCACCGAGCGTCTGCTTGATGTACGACACGTTGTACTCGCCCGTGTCCGGATCGAGCAGGTGCGTGCCGGAAAGATGCGCCTCGCCACGCCGCTGCGCGACCAGCCCGCCCAGGCTGCCCACGTTGGCCGAGGCCAGGCGGTAGCCGGGGAAGCGCGTCGCCAGGAATTGCCCCAGCAGATCGAGCATCGGGTCATGGCTGCCCACAACGACCACTGTTCGCTCAATCGCTTCGCGCGAGCGGAAGAGCAGCACCTCGACTTCGCGCCCGGCGTCCACCCCTTCGCTAAAGCGCGGGATGTGCAGCAGCCCGTCGGCGCGCACCAGCGACGTGATCACTCCCGCGCCGCGCGCCAGCGGCGTGACCAGCGTGCGCTCGCCCACCTGCCCCACCGCCACGCGCACGAAATCGTCATCGCCCGTCGGCGAAGTGAGCTTGCGGGTGAGAATCCCCCGGATGCGCTCCTGGCGTGGCGCAGACTGTCCGGCCCAGGCGTGCAGCAGCGGCCTGATGAAAATGTCGCCGGTCAGCGCCGCCGAGACCGGGTAGCCGGGCACGCCGATCACTGGCACGTCGCGGACCATGCCCACGATCACCGGGTGCCCAGGCCGCACGGCGACGCCGTGCACCAGCAGCGTTCCCGCTTCGCGCACAGCCTGCGCCGTGAAGTCGCGCGAGCCGGCGGACGATCCGGCCAGCACCAGCACCAGGTCGTGCGCGGCAGTCGCCTCTACGACAGCCTGCCGGATAGCGTCCAGATCGTCGGGCAGCGCCGCCCAGCGCGTGAACTCGCCCCATGCCGCCCGCACCTGCGCGCCGAGCACGATGCTGTTGTACTCGATCACGTCGCCCGGCTGCGGCGAGTCCGTCGGCGCAACCAGCTCGGTGCCCGTCGGCAGGATGGCCACCCGCGCCCGCCGTCGCACCAGAACGTCCGCGTGCCCGCAGCCGGCGATGGCCCCCAGGTCGTGCGGGCGCAGGACGTGGTTGGCGGGCAGCACCAGCTCGGTCGCCACCATGTCCTCGCCCATCATGCGCACGTGCTGCCAGGGCACGACCGGCGCGCGAATCTCGATCTCCTCGTCGCCCACCGGCTGCGTGTGCTCGATCATGATCACGGCGTTGCAGGCAGCGAGCAGCGGTGCGCCCGTGTTGACCGGCGCGGCCTGCTCTGGCACGCGCAGGCGCACAGGCCGTGTCTCCGTCGCGCCGCGCGTATCCGCCGCGCGCACCGCGTAGCCGTCCATCGCCGCCGCGTGATAGTGCGGCGAGCTGATACGCGCCCAGACCGGCCCGGCAGTCACCCGGCCCAGCGCATCGTCGAGCGCCACCCGCTCACCGGGCAGCGCATCCCATTTGCCCACCGCCTCCAGGGCGGCGCGCAGCCGCGCCCGCGCCTCCTCCAGCGGAATGTCTTCCAGATAGATATTGCGCTCGCCGTCTTCGCGCTCTGCATCCGCCATCAGAACAGCACCACCTCTCCCCATGCGCCCTGGCGCAATCCCGTCGCGTTCAGCGGCACGCGCAGCAGCCCGCCCGCCCCCACCAGGGTGAAGATCAGGTTGCTCTTGCCGAATACCGGCTCGGCCCACAGCTCTCCGTCGCGCTCAACCAGCCGCGCCGGGACGTAATCTTCGCGCCCGGCGGCAGACGGCACGTTGGCGCTCAGGCGGGCCGGCACCCGTCGCTGCGCCGGAGCGTCCGCGCCCATCAGCCCGGCAATGGCCGCGACGCCGAACAGCATGAACATGATCATCGCCGAGACGGGGTTGCCCGGCAGCCCGATCACCGGCTTGCCCTCGACCACGGCCAGGATCGTCGGCTTGCCCGGACGCGCGGCCACGCCGTGCACCAGCACGCCCGGCGCGCCCAGCCGGTTGAATGTCTCCGCCGTCAGGTCGCGCGCGCTGACGCTGCTGCCCGCCGTGACCACCAGCATATCCACAACGGGCAACGCTGCTTCCAGCGCCGCCAGCAGCGCATCCGGCGCATCGGAGACGAGCGGGTTGCGCTGCGCCTCCGCCCCGGCGCGCCGGCAAAGCGCCTGGATCGTCCCGCTGTTGATGTCCCGAATCTGGCCGGGACGCAGCGCGGGCGCGTCGGGCGGAATCAGCTCATCGCCGGTGGAGAACAGGCTGACCAGCGGGCGCTCGCGCACCGGCAGATCGGCGGCCAGGCCCAGCGCCAGCAGCGCCCCAATGTCCTGCGGCTGGATCGTGTGGCCGGCGGGCAGGATCGGCGCGCCCTGCATCACGTCCTCGCCCACTTCCAGCACGTTCTCGCCGGGCGCAACCGGCCTGAGCACCTCGATCGAGCGCTCGTCGAAGCGCTGCGTGTGCTCGACCATCACCACCCCGTCCGCGCCTGGCGGCAGCATCCCGCCAGTGTGGATGAGCACGGCGCCTGTTGGCGGCACAGCGTCGCGCGCCTCGCGGCCCATCAGCACTTCGCCGGCCACCGTGAGGTACGCCGGCAGCGCGTCCGATGCGCCGAACGTGTCGGCGGCGCGCACCGCAAACCCGTCCACCGTCGCCCGGCGAAAGGCGGGCAGCGCCTCCGGGCTGTGCAGCGCCTCCGCAGTGACGCGCCCTAACGCTTCGTAGGCGGACACGCGCTCAACGCCCGTCCGGTGCGTGACGCGCTCCCACCACAGAGCGAGCGCCTCGTCGGGCGGCTTGACTTCGAAGAATTCCGGCATAGACGAACCCTTCCAGCGAACAGGTGCCCGCTGCGCATATTCCCAGAGCGTGTCTGGAAATCCCTCACCCCTGCACCCCTCTCCCTCACCGGGGAGAGGGGAAATCCTGCGCCCTGCGCCCCTCTCCCTCACCGGGGCGAGGAGAACCCCTCACCCCTGCACCCCTCTCCCTCACCGGGGAGAGGGGAAATCCTGCGCCTTGCTCCCCTTCTCCCTCACCGGGGCGAGGGGAAATCCTGCGCCCTGCGCCCCTCTCCCTCACCGGGGCGAGGGGAAATCCTGCGCCTTGCTCCCCTGCGCCCCTCACCCCTGCGTCCCTCTCCCTCACCGGGGCGAGGGGAAATCCTGCGCCTTGCTCCCCTTCTCCCCTGGGAGGGAGAAGGGGTTGGGGGGATGAGGGGGAGCCGACCAGACACCCTTTCAGGCAGCAACGAGCGGCCTGGCAACCCACACCAAGAGCATAGCGCAACAGAAGCGGCGCTGCACATGCAACGCCGCCCTCACCCGCATTTCTCCAAACAACCGTTGTCGTGTTCAGCGCAGCAGATAGCCGAACGATACAATGTTGAGCGCCGCCAGGATGCCAATCGCCAGCAAGTAGGCCATCCCGCGCCAATCCACGCCACTCTCCACCGGCTCGATGTCAGCGGGAATGTACTCATAGTACACATCCAAGTCCACCGCCGTTGGAAACTCTGCCGGGGTTGCTCCGGCTTCCGGCTCCTCTAGCGCGGCGAACACCGGCGCGGCGGTCTGGGCGCTGCGCTGGAACATCTCCGAGAGTTCATCCGACTCGGCCAGCCAGTCACCAGGCGGAGCGGACGCAACCGGTTGATCGTCCGGCAAATCGTCATCGTCGAAGGCGATAGTGCTGCGCAGCGACTCTTCGAGCGAGCGAGCGCTGTTCCCTTCCGCCGCTGGCGGCGGCGGGGCGGGTAGTGGCGCAGGAGTGGGATACGTTGGGCCAGCAGCCAGATTGAGGCCCGCCACCCAGTCGTCGTATTCCTGCTCAGACGGCAGGTCCACCTGCCGCCCGCTCCCGTAAACAGCGGAGCCGTCGTCACGGCCCCAGTCCACGCTGGTCGCGGGCGCAAGAGGGTCGCGTTGCGGCGGGTCGGTATGCTCTTCAGCATAGGGTGCGCCCGGCGGCCAGCCAACGTCTTCGGCTGGCTGAAGCGCATCATCGGCCAGGAACGGCGGTGTGTAAGTCTCTGCTGAGAGAGCCTGGCGCGCAGTCAGCGCCGCGTTGACACGCTCTAGCCCCAAGCGCGCCTTGTCGTTGGTGGGGTTGATCGTCAGCACGTTCTCCAGGCAAATCTGCTGCTCTTCAAGCGTATCAACCGCCGCGCTGAGGTAGAGCCAGGCGCGCTCGCTGTGCTCCTGCTCGTCCACCACCGCCACGAGAATCGCGCGCGCCTCGTCCTTGCGCCCGGCGCGCAGAGCCTGCGCGGCCTGCCTCAACTGCTGCTCAGTATCTGCCACCGCCGCCACTCCTCACACCCCCGCAGCGAATAAAACCACGTGCACCGGGTAAGCTCCCGGTGCACGTATCATACCACAGGCTGAATTGCGCAGACCAGCGAGGAAGCTTCTAGGACAAGCCGCGAATCTTCCCGTTCTCGTCCATGTCTATGTTCATGAATACAGGGAACGTTGACAGGCCAGGCATGGTGCTCATCGTGCCCAGCAGCGGATAGACGAACCCTGCACCCACGCTCGCGCGCACCTCGCGCACGGGCACGGTGAAGCCCGTCGGCACGCCCTTCAGGGCCGGGTCGTGACTCAGACTCAGGTGCGTCTTGGCCATGCAGATCGGCAATTTGCCGAAGCCGGACTGCTCATAGAAAGCGATCTGCTGCTCGGCCAGCGGCTCGAAGGCCACGCCGTCCGCGCCGTAAATTTCCCTGGCGATGGTCTCGATCTTCTGCTTGAGCGGCAGATCGAGATCGTAGAGGAACTCGAAATTGCTCGGTTTTTCGCACGCCGCGATGACTGCCTCGGCCAGCTCTATCGCGCCCGCGCCGCCAGACGCCCAGTGATCGGACATCACTGCCGCCTCAGCGCCCGCCTCTTCCGCAATGCGCTTGACCAGGGCGACCTCAGCGTCCGTGTCCGCCGAGAAGCGGTTCACAGCCACCACCACCGGCACGCCAAACTTGCGCGCGATCTTGATGTGATGGGCCATGTTCGCGCTACCCTTTTCGAGCAGCTCCAGGTTCTCGGTGGTATAGGCTTTGTCCAGCGGAGCGCCGGGCGTCACTTTGGGGCCGCCGCCGTGCATCTTCAGCGCGCGAATCGTGGCGACCAGCACCACCGCGTTCGGGATCAAGCCGGAATAGCGGCACTTGATGTTGAAGAACTTCTCCATGCCGATATCCGCGCCGAACCCGCTCTCTGTGACGACGTAATCCGCCAGGCGCAGCGCAACCTGGTCGGCCAGGATGCTGCTGTTGCCGTGCGCGATGTTGGCGAAGGGGCCGGCGTGGACGAACGCCGGCTGGCCTTCCAGCGTCTGCATCAGGTTGGGCATGATCGCGTCGCGCAGCAGCACGGCGACAGCGCCGGCCACGCCCAGGTCTTCGAGCGATATCGGCTTGTTGGCGCGCGACCGACCGATCACCACGCGCCCGACGCGCTCGCGCAGGTCCTTATATCCCGTTGTCAGGGCCAGGATCGCCATCAGCTCGCTGGACACGCTGATGTCGAACCCCGTCGAGCGGGGGAAGATAGGACTCGGCGATCCATCGGCCAGCTTGTCGTCGTTGAAGCCGATCTTGATCTGGCGCAGCGAACGGTCGCACACGTCCACAATGCGGTTCCAGGTGATCGAGTCCGGGTCAATATCCAGCCGTTTGACCCCGCGCCGCGCCAGACCCTCATCCGTCTGGCGACTCTCGTGATACATGCGCGAGTCGATGGCCGCCGCGACCAGGTTGTGCGCGACGCTGATGGCGTGAATATCTCCGGTCAGGTGCAGGTTGAAATCCTCCATGGGGATCACCTGGCTGTATCCGCCACCGGCAGCGCCGCCCTTGATGCCGAAGGTCGGCCCCATGCTCGGCTGGCGGATGCAGATGACGGCATTGCGGCCTAGCTTGCCCAGAGCTTGCGTCAGGCCGATGCTCGTCGTCGTCTTGCCCTCCCCCAAAGGCGTGGGCGTGATGGCCGTGACATCAATATACTTGCCCTGCGGTCTATCCTTGAATTTCTCCAGAACAGACAGGTGCACTTTTGCTTTATAGGCTCCGTACAGGTCCAGATCGTCTTGCGTGAGTCCCAGCTTGGCGGCAATCTCCAGGATTGGCCGCAAGTCGGCTGCTTGAGCGATCTCCAGATCGCTGGGGACGGGTGATGAGGTCATAAGGCATTCTCCCTGTTACAGACAGATTCCGGGAACATCAATCATGTGCGCGGCGCATCACCGCCAGGGACCCGGCCAGGCCCTCAACTGCCGGGGGCTGCCGTGCGCACAACCCTTAACTCTACGGGTGCCAGGCGGCGCGCGCAAGTGTCATTCGCCACATTGTGGCGCGCGGCACGTCCTAACTTGTGGGCTGGAGAATCAGGCCGAAAAAGCGACGAGGCCCGGCGCCGGGCAACGGCACAGGAGAAAGCCTGCGCGAAATGCGCGCGTACACGCGCACGACATGGGCTTCACCCGTTGCCGGATCGCCTTCGCTGAACTGCTGGACTTCCTCATAGCCATGCAACAGCACGGCCTCGAACTCCTCAGGCGTGGCATACTCAAGCGGCGGGGGCTGCACCCACACGACCATGGCCGGCTCGCGCTGGGCGATGCTGGCCACAATGTGCTTATAGACATCGCGCGATGCAGTCAGCTCATAGCCATACATTTGCGGGACGGCATTGCGCCGCTTGGCCAGGTAATAAATCTCGGCCTGGTAGAACGCCACATAGATCGTATCGTCTTCGGCAGTGTGATCGCTGACATAAGCAGCCACCTGCTCGTTGAGCACGTAGCCGGGCCGGTCGTAAACCTGCTCGGACACGGCTTCGGGCGTGCGGAACCACAGCGGCAGGTCTATGGCCACAAAAAGGATCACTGCGACCAACACTGCCCTGTGCGACAACAGCCGCCGCGCAGAGCGCAGCAACTGGCCCGCGCCCGGCCCGGCCATGAGCGACAGCACGGGGACAAGCTGCACGTAATAATGCCGTGACCAGTGCCCACCGATAGCCATCCCAAGCGCAGAGCTGATAACCCACAACCAGACGAACGCCCTGGTTCGAGCAGGCCACCGTTTGTAGGTGAGAGCGGCGAGCACCGCTGCCAGCAGCCAGGCTGGCGACGTATTGGCCAGCGACCCGGCCAGTTGCGCCACCTGCCCCACGAGATCGCGCGAGACCACCGTGTCGGTGACCAGCTTGCGCTCGACCACCGCGTGCCAGAAGTAATGCCAGCCGATCAGATACCCATGCACCAGCATGAACAGCGGCCCCAGCGAGAAGCCCAACACCGCCCGTAGGACGCTGCGCCACGATGCGCGCACCACCAGGGCCCACCCCACCGCGAAGATCACCCCGGACAAGCCAATGGGCTTGATCAGGAAAGCCACCCCAGAGAGCAGGCCGGCCCAGGCCCACTGTCTGCGCCAAGTCATCAGCGCGGCAGCCGTCAGGGGCAGGCTGGCGAACAGCTCTGCATTGGCTGTGAAACCCTCAATGCTGGGGCTGACGCTGATCACCGCAAAGAGCAGCGCGCTCGTCCAGGCCGTGGCCGCATCGAAAACCTGCCGCACGAGCAGCAGCAGCACCAGCGCCGTGCCCGCGTTATACACGGCTGCCGCCATGCGCAGCGACTCCACATCCGAGCCAGCCAGCCAGAAGATCAGCTCGTAGACGAAGAAGATCCCCTGGGGCCGGTCGAAGGGAATGTCGCGATAGAGCTGGTATTCGCTCGTCCAGAAATGGGCCACATACGCATAGCCCCCTTCGTCTGAGATCATCGGCACGTCGAAGAACGGCGCGCGGATGGCTATCGCGAACACCACAAGCAGCACCAACCCGACCACAAGCGCTGCGGGCGTCTTCCACAGGCCGGCGGGATAAGACGGCGCGAAGGTTTGCTGTCGAAACATAGGGCTACCTGGATACGTTTGCTGATCAGACTACCCAGAACGCGCAGGGTTTTGGCGGCTGCCGAGAGGTTGTCTCCCTTTGCCGGATCTCGCCAGGCCCGCCTGAGCGCGAGCCTGCAAGCACACAAAGAGCGTCCAACGCTTGGGGTGAGGGATTCATAGTCCGAGTGTTTCCTTTACGGTCCTGCACGGCGCTCGCCCTCCCTGCTGCGCTCCTGTCACGCCATTGTACCAGAGGAACCCGCAGCGTAAAGGCCGGCCCTGGCGATGGGCGCAAACCCAGGCAGGCATCGGGCAAGGTCAGTCGTCCAGGATGCCCATGTCAAGCGCGTCGCTGTAGCCCACCTGATTCGGATCGTCCGATCCGAGCGAGGCGGCCAGATGTCCCAGATCGTCGGGGTCGAAGGCGCTCGCCGCCAGGCTTTCGTCCACCATCTGCGCGAACAGGGCATCTAAGTCCAGATCGTCCGTCTCTGCCCCCAGTTCTTTCGGAGCCTCCACGTCAGCGTTGGCGCGACGCCCGTCCTCCACCTCCGGCACAGGGGGGACGATGTGCGCCGCAGGGGCGGGGGCGGGTACGGTCCGGCCCGCCGCCGATTCTGGCTCGCTCGCCGGGGGCGCCTGCCCCGAACTCGCCTGGTACGCAGCCGCGCCTAGCATCTGGATGATCTGGTCGGCCACGCGCCGCCCGTACATCATCACCGGGCCGAAAGCGCCGCGATTCGCGCCTTCGAAGACCAGCAACAGCGAGTAATGAACGCCGAGCGCCAGCCCAAAGACATCGAAACGCTCGCCGTCGTAATAGTGCATGGCCCAGGCGTTGCCCCCGATCAACGGCCCCACGCCTCCCGCGCGGGCCAGCCCCTGCCCCACCAGCGCCAGCAGCCTCTCGCGATCCAGCGCGCCCGCCGCCCCCACATCCACCACGATGCGCCCCGTCCGGTCGGCGAGGAGCGCGCTCAGCGCCCCCACGTCGCGCGCCAGCCCCCGCACGAGGTCGCGCACTGGCCCGGCATCCAGCAGCGGAACCGGATCGAAGACGCCGTCAGAGATCGGGGAAGAGCCTTCGGCGGCAGCAACGCGCTGCCCATCCAGGGCCGCACGCAGACTGCGCAGAAACGACTCGGCGACCGGGCGTATGAAGAACTGGCACGTCGCCGTTGCCAGGTCTTCGGGCGGTGGGATGGGGTCTCCTGCGTCCGCCAGGACGATGACCGGGAGAGTCGGGGTCTGCTGACCGATGCGCCGCGCCAGCTCAACGCCGTCCATGCTGCCCGGCGTGCGGTACGCCGCCAGCAGCAGGTCTACGCGCGCGCGTGCCGCTTCTTCAAGGGCCGCTTCCGCCGTCGGCGCCTCCACCAGGGTATACGGGCGGCTGAGCAGAGCCATCACCCCGCGAATGATCCGCGCCATATCAGGGGTCGCACCAACTACTACAATTCGGGGAACCATCAGCGCCTCGCTGATCGAGTCACTCTGCGCACCGCGCCGCCACTTTATCGGGCAGCCAGCCTGATCCTAACCCATTCGGGGCTGCGCGCAACCAGGGGCCGCCCTTCCCGGCACCCGCCGCCATGCTGCGCCAAATCCGCAATCCGCAATTCGCACCCGCCTCCTCTTCACCCGCGCAGCGTCGCCACGAGCCGGCGCGGGTAGAGCAGGCTGTCCAGGGCGTCGTCAATCGTGGCGAAGACTGCGTCGGCCACCAGCAGCGCCTGCATCGCCGCCCCTTCCGGGCCGAGGATGGCCAGCGCCAGCGCCGCCGCGCGCAGCATCTCGACGTCGTTGTGCCCGTTGCCGACGGCGACCGTGTTCTGCACGCCCAGCTCGCGCAGCAGAGCCAGCTTCTGCGCTGCGCCCGGCCCCGGTTCGGTCCGGCGAACGCGCACCGGCAATCCAGCGGTCTCGCGCTCCAGCGTGCCATGCGTGTCGGCGGACATGATGTAGATCGTCGCGTGCTTCGCCAGAGAAGCCAGCCGCTCGCGGGTGGGGGCGGCGATCCGCCCGTCGCAGGCCAGCGTGCCGTTCAGATCGAACAGCACATTTTCGAGGCGCAGATTTCTCCACCCTGGAACGGCGATCTCGATGCTCACGCGCTCTTCCTCCTCTCACAGCGGCGCCGACCGGCCCCACGTGTTGTACCACAAACTGCGAATGAGCGCCGCCGGAGTCTTTCAGCCCGGTTCGGCATTCACCTTTGGCAAGCAGCGCACAGCACAGTAGAATGGTGGCGTGGGGTGAGAGCCGCGCCAGAGCGCAGGCCACGTCCCTGGTGCGCCGCACGACCCGAAAGGAGCACTCTCATGGCCCGTTCGCGAACCGAGCTTATGGTAGATCGCTTGCGCGAGCTTCAGACCGCCACCACCGACATCGAAGCATCGGCCATCGTCAGCGTGGACGGGTTGATCATGGCCTCGGCCCTGCCCTCCGACGCCGAGGAAGATCGCGTGTCGGCCATGTCGGCGGCGATGCTCTCGCTCGGCGAGCGCATTGCCGGCGAGCTGGGGCGGGGCACGCTCGACCAGGTTTACGTGCGCGGGAACAGCGGCTACGTCATCCTGATGGCTATCGGCGAAGAGGCCGTCCTGACGGCGCTCGTCCGCGACAGCGCCAAACTGGGCCTGGTGTTTCTGGACATGAAGCGGGCGGCCAATGACCTGGCGAAACTGGTGTGAGCGGCGGCTCGTCGTCGCGCCTTTCACCGAGTTGTCAACGTAGCGAGAGCGGGGAGCAGGCTGGCAGCGCCGCAGGCTCCCCGCCACTCTTTTGAGCGGCCCCCAAAGGAGCGCAATTGTATATGCCTAAGTACATCTTCTGCACGGGCGGCGTGGTGAGTTCGGTGGGCAAGGGAGTCACGGCGGCGGCTATTGGCCGCCTTCTCAAGGCGCGCGGGCTGAAGGTGGCCATCCAGAAGCTCGATCCGTACCTGAACGTAGACCCCGGCACGATGAGTCCCTACCAGCACGGCGAGGTCTTCGTCACAGTAGATGGTGCTGAGACCGATCTCGACCTGGGACACTACGAGCGCTTCACCGACGAAGCCCTGGATCGCACCTGCAATGTGACCGCCGGCCAGATTTACGCCGAAGTCATCGGCAGAGAGCGGCGCGGCGATTTCCTCGGCGGCACCATCCAGGTCATCCCGCACATCACCAACGAGATCAAGCGGCGCATCGCCCTGGTCGGCCAGGAGAGCAGCCCCGACGTGGTGATCGTCGAGGTCGGCGGCACCGTCGGCGACATCGAGGGTCAGCCCTTCCTCGAAGCGCTCCGCCAGTTGCGGGCCGACGTAGGGCGCGAGAATACGCTGTACGTCCATGTCACTTTCCTGCCCCACATTGGCGCCACCGGCGAGCTGAAGACCAAGCCCACCCAGCACAGCGTGCGCGAGCTGCGCAGCATCGGCATTCAGCCACAAGTGATCATCGCCCGCACGGATCATCCCGTCAGCCAGGACCTGGTCGGCAAGATTGCCCTCTTCTGCGATGTCGAGAAGCGCGCCGTCATCGCCTTGGAGACCACCGACAACATCTACGACGTGCCGCTGGTGCTCGAAGACGCCGGCCTGGGCGATTACATCGCCGAGTACCTGCACCTGCCCGCCTCGCCCCCCGACCTGGACGCCTGGCGGCACATGGTGGCGCGCATGCGCCAGGTCAACAAATCGCTGCGCATCGCCATCGTCGGCAAATACGTCGAGCTGCACGATGCCTATATGAGCGTCAAAGAGGCCCTGCTGCACGCCGCCGTCGCCCAGGATCGCAAAATCGAGATCGTGTGGGTGCCTTCAGGCGATCTGGAGAAGAACAAGCACTGGGACTTGCTGGCAGGGGTGAGCGGCATCATCGTCCCCGGAGGTTTCGGCTACCGGGGCGTCGAGGGCAAGGTGCTGGCCGCTCATTTCGCCCGCACGAACCGTATCCCGTACCTGGGCCTCTGCCTGGGAATGCAGGTGATGTGCATCGAATTCGCGCGCAATGTGCTCGGCCTGGAAGACGCCAACAGCACCGAGTACGATAAAGCGTGTGCCCACCCGGTCATTGACCTGATGCCCGACCAGCACGATGTCACCAACCTGGGCGGGACGATGCGCCTGGGAGCCTATCCCTGCGCACTGGCTCCTGGCTCCAAAGCAGCCAGCGCTTACCAGGCCGACGTCATCCAGGAACGGCACCGCCATCGCTTCGAGTTCAATAACCGCTACCGCGAGCAGTTCACCGCGCACGGCGCGTTGCTCAGCGGCCTGAGTCCCGATGGGCGCTTGGTCGAGATCGTAGAACTCGGCGACCACCCTTTCATGGTCGGCAGCCAGTTTCACCCGGAGTTTCAGAGCCGGCCCAACAACCCGCACCCTCTTTTCCGCGAATTCGTGCGCGCGGCCATCGCTTACGCGGCGCAGCCCAGCGCGCCCGGCGAGTGAGCGCAATGTGCGGGATGGGGGCCTGAAGACATCGTCACCGGAGGGGACACGTATGGATGATCTGGAATCTCTCTGGAGTGGCCTGCTCAGCCAGCGCGCCGAGCTGATTCGCGCGGCCTGGGCGGCGCTCTCTCATCACGAGCGGCGGGCTGTCCACGAGCACCTGATGCGCATGACCACTGAGGATGGCTGGACTGCGCCACAGCAGAAATCCGCCAGAATCGCGCTGGACGTTCTGGACGCGCAGCCCCCCCATGAGCCGGGCCAACAGCCCTGAGCACCGCAGATATAGCGGCGTATGTGGCTCTGCGCCATGCCTCTGTATGGGAATGGCGCAGACAGGATTTCCAGGCAGCGGCTATTCGTGGCCGCGCCTGAAGTCCGCGAAACGGTAGCCGACGCCGCGCTCGGTCAGGATGTATTTGGGGTTGGAGGGGTCTTCCTCGATCTTCTCGCGCAGATAATTGACATAGAGGCGGACGTAGTGCGTCTCGTCGCGATAGGCGTAGCCCCACACTTTGGCGAGCAGTTGCTCGTGCGGCACCGTCCAGCCGGCGTTCTCGATCAGGTGGTACAGCAATTGGTACTCGGTCGGGCGCAGCTTGATATGCTCGCCGTTGACGATGACCTCGCGCCGGTTGAAGTCCACGCTCAGACGATCGTCAATCTTGAGAATGGCCTGATCGGGCGTCGTGCTCGGCGTCTCGGCGCGGCGCAGCACGGCGCGCACACGGCTGGATAGCTCGCGCGAGCCAAACGGCTTGGTCACGTAGTCGTCAGCGCCAAGCTCCAGCCCGTACACTTTGTCGTCCTCTTCGCCCTTCGCCGTGAGCATGATCACCGGAATGCTGGAGAACTCGCGCAGCATCCGCAGCGTCTCAAAGCCATCCAGCGTGGGCATCATCACATCGAGCAGCACCAGATCTGGCAGTTGCGTGCGGATCATTTCTAGCGCTCGAATGCCCGTGTGCGCCTCTAACACCTGGTAGCCTTCCAGCTCGAGGTTCATGCGGATGAAGCCGATCATGCGCGGCTCATCGTCCACCACCAGGATTCGTTTGGCATCGCGCGGGATCGCGCGCGGCAGCTTGCTGGACATCCCCGGACTCTCCACTGATCAGATCGCGAACGGACTGATGATCTCTTCTTCCTGGCCGCTGGGCATCACTTCAACGAAGCTGATGCGATGCCAGGGCAGGATGATCGTCTGTACTTCGGGCAGCACATAGTGTACCTCGCGCCCGTCGCGCCGGCGCGGATGCAGGCAGACAATCGCCTGGTCCGTCGGCGCGGGCAGCGCCTCGACCTCTGCCAGGATCGGCTCTTCGTTGGTGATATGGATCAGCAGGGTGTGCATAAGCCATGCCTCTCTTGTGAAACCCCCACGCCCGCTCAGCGGAAGAAGATATTGAAGACCAGTCGCCCCATGCGCACTTCGTCGCCATCGCGCAGCACGCGCGGCTGGTGCGGAATCAGCCGCTGCCCATTGAGGAACGTGCCATTCGTACTGTCCTGGTCAACCAGGGTCAGCGTGTCCTCTCCGCGCCGGATCACCCCATGGCGACGCGACACTCCCAATTCTGCCGCATCGTAGGGAGCGAAGTCAATGTCGGGCGGCTCCAGCCCGCTGAGATCGCGCCGCCCTATGACAGTCTCTTCGCCCGGCGCGAAGACCAGCGGCTCCGCCACATCCCGAATCCGGATCAGCACAGAGGCATCTTCGCCGAACCGCGCGGTTCCCCAGGACATGTGTCCCTTGAACGCCTCATGATTCCCTGGGTCTAGCTGCGAGGTATCCGGTGACTCTGCCTGTCCGACAAAAGGCTGGCCGCATTCTTCGCAAAACAAAACACCTTCGCGGTTCTCAACACCGCAGTACGGGCATCTTTTCATGGCGTATCATTTCCTGGCGCTGGCAATGCGAGAAGCTGGCGCGTATGGAATTTAAGCGACTTACGGCCCTCTTGAGAGAACGCCTGCGTGCGCGACACCCGGCGCGCTTCGTGGATCGCCTTGTGCGCCAGCTCATCCTGGCCGGCAGCAAACAGGCGAGTCGCCAGGTTCTCCAACTGGCGCGCCGCCTCCAGCGGCAGCCCCTGCGTGAGCGCCCGCTCTGCCTTCTGCTGAATACGATACAGAGTGAGCTTGCCCAGAGCATCGAGAATCGCCGTTGGCGGCTGCTCTGGGCTTGGCTCATGCGCCAGCTCAATCGCGATGTCGCTGATGACCTTGTACTGATGCCGTTCGGCGACCAGCACATCCCCGGTCGCATCCAGCCGGACCACCGACCGGAACCCCGCCTTGCTGCTGGGCGGCATCTGGAGCTGGATGAGCACGCGGATCGGGCGATTCTTCTCCAGCGTGCCGAGCGGAATTGGCTGCTGCTCGGCCTCCAGCGGTTGAGGGTGTGGGTTCAGCCGGAAAACAGACTCCAACACCACGTCGGCGTCGGGCGCAACCGCCAGTTGCAGCCGCTCGGCAAAAGCGTCCCCCAGGCTGCGCACGCGATCGTCCAGGAATTGGAGCACCGCCCGGGGCGTGTTGATGTAGGCTGAGGAGCCGCCCGTGGTCGTCGCTAGCGCGTCGAGGAACTCGTCGTTCCACTCCTCTCCGATGCCCATCGCGCTGATGCCGATGCCATCTTCGGCTGCCTGGCGGGCTACCGCCAGACAGCGCTCCTCATCGCCAAACGTGCGCCCATCCGTCAGCAGGATGACGTGATTCACCATGCGCGGCGCGAGATATTTGCGACACTCGGCCACGCCTGCCGCCAGGCCGCGATAGATTTCCGTCCCCCCCTCGGCGCGCATGACGCTCACGGTCGAGCGCAGCGATGTCTTGTCCGTCACGGCGGTCGCCGGAATCAGCACGTCGGCGCGGTCGCTGAAACTGACCACCGCCAGGACATCCTGGGGCGAAAGCTGGTCAATGATGTGGTGCGCCGCCACCTTCACTTTGTCCAGCCGTGCGCCGCGCATGGACGTGCTGCGGTCCAGCACCAGGGTCAGATTCATGGGCGCGGTGCTGCGCCGGTTGGCGACCGCGCGTTGCGTCGGCACAATATCGAGCAGCAGGTAGAGCACCTGCGGCTCGACCAGCGTGCCCAGCACCCGTTTGCTGGGGATGGCGCGCAGAGAGAAATAGGCTGGCTCGTCAGAGAAATGGCGGCGCGCATCGTCATAGCGCAGGCGCTCGCCAGGATCGCTCAGGACGCTGTAGGCGGTGGCGATGTCTCGGAACTGAACCTCCGCACCTGAATTGCGGTTGGCGTCCGGGTGAAACCGGCGCGCCATCACCCGGTAGGCTTCGCGGATGTCATCAGCGGTCGCTTCGGGGGCAACCCCTAAGATCGCGTAGAGATTGCGCGATGCGTCATTCACGGCTCATGCTCTCGCTTCCGGTCGCTAACCGGGCATCTGCACCAGAATCGCACTGATGTTATCTGGGCCGCCTCGATTGTTGGCAAGCTCCACCAGCTCGGCGCAGGCGCGCTGGGGATCGCTGTATCTCTCAATCACTTCAGCAATTGTCTCTTCGGCAACCATATTCCACAGCCCATCACTGCACAGCAGGAGATGCGAACCTGGGGGAAGCCGGCGCGTGATGGCGTCCACATCGAGCGTCTCGCTCTGCCCAATGGCCCGGTAGAGCACATTGCGCTGCGGGTGTTCCGCAGCTTCTTCGGGCGTCAGTTGATCCAGCTCAATCAGCCGCTGCACGAGCGAATGATCGCGCGTGATCTGCTCCAGCGACCCCTCGCTGAGCAGGTAGGCGCGGCTGTCGCCCACATGGGCAATGTGGGCCAGATCGCCCAGAATGACCGTGACAGTAGCCGTCGTCCCGCCTTCAGGAATCTGCTTATTGACCGAATCATTGGCGGCGTGCACCGCCGCGCGCAGCACCTCGGCGATGGAAGCGCGATCCGGGTCGTTCAATCGCTGCTCCAGCAGCGCCAGCACCACCTCGCGCAGCACGTAACGCGCTACCATCCGCGTCGTGATGGCCGACGCCCGCTCGCCTTCCTGGTGGCCGCCCATGCCATCGGCGACCATGAATACCCCCACATCGGGCAGATCGTCGGTGCTCGCGCCCGATAGCAACAGGCTGAATACGGCGTCCTGGTTGTTGCTGCGCACCATGCCGGGATCGCTGAGCTGCCCGAAGCGAATGCGCTGACCGGGCTGAGGGATGACCGTCTCCAGGGGTGGCAGCGGGCGCGTCGCCACAATACCCCCGTCGCCCTGGCCGATTTCGGTGGCGTCTCCCTCGTCCGCAACGGACAGCGCGGCAGGGCGACTGGCGGACGGCGGAGACGAAGGGCGTTCGACAACTGGCTCAGGCGGCGCGCTCACTGCGACGTCGTCACCCTGTGTGATGACCACCTCATCACCCGCGGGCGCATCTGTGCGCGCCGCAATACCGAAAATACGCCGCAGCAAATCCATAGTTTATCTCCGGCACCTCATGCCTTCAGCGCGTAGACCTTATGATCCATCGAGCCAATGTACACCACACCGTCGTAGATAACCGGCGATCCGGGGATCGGCCCGTCAGTCTTGAAACTCCAGCGTAAGTGGCCGCTCTTGGCCTCAACGCTGTACACGTTGCCATCCACGCCGCCAAAATACACTGCGCCGTCCGCATAAGCGGGCGACGAGGTGATCTGCCCCTGGGTCTCGAAGCGCCAGCGCTCCTTGCCGCTCGCCGCTTCGATGGCGTACAGCGAGCCATCCACCGACCCAACATAGATCTTGCCGTCGCCAAAGGCGGGCGAGGAGATGACTGGCCTGCCCGTGCGGAACTCCCACACCTTCCATCCATGCTCCAGATCGAGCGCATAGACCTGCCAGTCCATCGAGCCGAAGAAGACCAGTCCCTCGTGCTCCAACGGCGACGAAGGCACGGCGCGTTTGGTGCGGAAGCGCCAGAGCATACGCCCTGACAGGTCCGTGCTCACCACCTCGCTCGATTCCAGCCCGACGACGATCTTCTCGCCCGTCACCAGCGGGCGCGAGCGTATAGCGCCCCCAGCAGCGAACTTCCACTGGACGCGCCCGGTAGCCAGGCGAACCGCGTACAGATGTCCATCGTCGCTGCCAAAGAACACGTGCCCGTGCGCGATGCTCGGCGAAGATAGGACCGGCCCCTGGGTGCGCACCGACCATTGCAACTGGCCGATGCGCGCATCCACTGCGTAGAGCAGGTTGTCCACCGAGCCGAAGAACACCAGGTTATCGGCGTCGGATATGGCGGGCGTGGAGACAACACGCTGCTCTGATGGGTATTTCCAGCGGAAAGAGCCGTCGTTAGTGTTGAGAGCGTACAGGTTGTTATCGTGAGCGCCCACATAGAGCACTCCGCGATGCACGGCTGGCGACGAGCGCACTTCGTCCTCGCACTCAAAGACCCACAGCGGCTTGACGCCCCCGCCGGACCAGTCTTCACCCTCTTCATCAGCCACATCGGGCACAACCACGTGGATGGCGGGTGACGCGGGCCGGTCAAGCTGTTCCAGCGCGTCCTTCATGGCGGCAGCGTTGGGGAAGCGATCCGCCGGCTTGAACTCCAGCGCCTTGATGATGATCGCTTCAAATTCCGGCTGCACAGCGGGATTCACGTCGCGGATGGGGCGCTCGTGAAAGGTGAACGGCGGCTCAAGGCGCGGGTCGCGGCGCGTCAGCAGGTGGTGGATCGTCGCGCCGATGCCGTACACATCGCTGGCCGGGCTGGCCTCGCCGCGATACTGCTCCGGGGCCGAATAGCCCTCGGTGCCGATCATCGTCCCCTTCTGCCCTTCCTGGAAGATCTTGGCGATGCCGAAGTCCACCAGGCGAATCTGCCCATGCTGATCAACCATGATGTTGGACGGCTTCACATCGCGGAAGATGATCGGCTCCGGCTCCTGCATATGCAGATAGCCCAGCACATCACATACATCCAGCGCCCAGCGAAATACCGTCTCAACGGGCAGGAAGTCGGTCATCGAATTGAGGATCATCTCCACGTCGCGCCCGTTGATGTATTCCATCACCAGGTAGGCGCGCGTCTTGCTGGGGAAGTACTCGTAAATCTTGGGGACCGCCGGATGGCTGAGCGAGGCCAGCATGTCGCTTTCGCGCTCGAACGTCCTGAGCGTCATCTCGCGCATGTTGGGATCAGTGGAGAGATTGAGCATCTCCTTGACGGCGACATAGCGCGTCACATTGGGAAAGCGCAGATCGCGCGCCTGGTAGACCGACCCCATCCCGCCGACGCCGATCACCCCCGTGATGCGGTAGCGTCCCTGCAAGACCGAGCCGGGTTGCAGGGTGCCTTCCCCTTGAGGTTGTTCTGGCAGATTCGCCGATATTTTCCGTGTGTCAACCATCCACCCTGCCCCAAGCGGAAATGAGTTGCGACCATCATGGCTGATGGATTGCAGCTTCGTTTGCGTTATTATAGTGAGGCCCTAAAGTTACCGCAATCGCCGTAAACCTGGACCTGATGCCCCTCAATTCTGCACCCGCCCCCGTGATCGCCACCCCGCCAACCGCGCACCCTGCGCCGCTGGCCCTCTACGCGCACATCCCCTTCTGCCAGACGCGCTGCACCTATTGCGCCTTCAACACCTACGCAGGCATGGCCAGCCGCATCCCGCCCTACGTGAGCGCCCTGCTGAGCGAGATTCGCGCGGTGGGCAGCGCGGGTGGGCACCCGCCCGCCAGCACCCTCTACTTCGGCGGCGGAACACCGAGCCAGCTTCCGGCAGACTCCGTCCGGCAGATCATCCAGGCCTGCGCCAGGTTTTTCGCCCTCGACCTGTCAGCGGAGATTTCGCTGGAGACGAATCCCGGCGACGCGGACGGCGAAACCTTCCGCGCGCTGCGCCAGGCGGGCGTCAACCGGCTGAGCGTCGGCATGCAGTCTGCCCACGCCGACGAGCTGCGCCTGTTCGCCCGGCGTCACAATTTCGCCGCTGTGCAGAACACCGTGCGTCTGGCCCGAGAAGCGGGCTTCTCCAGCATCAACCTGGATTTGATCTATGGCATCCCCGGCCAGAGTATGAGCCAGTGGCAGCACAGCCTGGAAGCAGCCCTGAGCCTGGAGCCGGATCACCTGTCGCTCTACAGCCTGAGCATCGAGGAAGGCACGCCGCTGCACGCTCGTCTGCTCAGCGGGCGCCTGGCGGCGCCCGATCCTGACCTGGCAGCGGATATGATCGAGTGGGCTGCGGATCGCCTGCCCCACGCCGGGCTGGCGCAGTACGAGATCAGCAACTGGGCCGCGCCGGGGCACGCCTGCCAGCACAATCTGCACATCTGGCGTAACGAGCCATATCTGGGTTTTGGCGCGGGGGCGCACGGCTGCGCCGCCCGCGTGCGCTACGAGAATATCGCCAGCCCGGACGCCTACATCGCGCGCCTGAGCGCCCCGGCGGAGACGCCCTCTTTCCCGCTGTCGGCGGCAGCAGCAGCGACAGCCGTCGTGGATGCCGCCGAAGAGATGGCCGACACGATGATCCTGGGGCTGCGCCTGACGGCAGAAGGCGTAGACCAGGCGACCTTTCGCGCTCGCTTTGGCCGGGAGCTGTGGGACGTTTACGGAGCGGCGCTCGACCGCCTGCTGGCGCACGATCTGATCGAGCGCAGCGCCACTGGTGCAGTCCGGCTGACGAAGCGGGGGCGTCTGCTGGGCAACCATGTCTTCTGCGAGTTCATCTAGGAGCCGCCGATGAAGCTCTCACGCCTGGGCCTGTGGCTGTTCGGCTGCGCGCTGGCCCTCACCTGCGCCGCCTGCGGCGGGGACGCTGCTGCGCCCGCCCCCCGGCCTGAGATCGCGCCCCAGGAAACAGAGACGCCCCCCTACACAGCGCCCTTTGCCACGCTGTCGCCCGTCCTGATCGGTCTTCAGCGAAGCTACGAGGCGCTGTCCGATGCGCACGCCTCTTTGACGCGCATCTGGGAAGGGCTGGCCAGGGGCGAGCAGGTGCGCTGCGGGGAAATGCCCTTCGTGCCCGATCCGGCAGGCATCAGCCATCAGGGCCAGGATGACTACGCGAACCTCGCCGCCTTGCTGCGCCGCGCCGCCATTGATCTCACCCGCAACCGCCAGTTATGGCAGGCGGAATGCGCGACGACGCGCCCGATCCCGCCCGCCAGCGTGATCAGCGAAGGCCTGCTATCCGTGCGCAGCGCGGGCGACTTCCTGCGCGAGGCCGGCGCGTTGCTCGGCGTCGTCCAGTGACCCTCTGCCGCCTACACGTCGCGCCCGGCAAGCCTTCGCCGCAGACCGCTGGCGGCACACTGCCTTGTTCACCCGCCAGGGGTATACTTACGCAGGAGCGGCAGGGGGCTGCTCTGCGTGCCGGGTACCGCTCGCTGCATTTCGGGTGCATGCCAGGGTTGACAGCAACTCGCCAGGCGCAGAGCATTGACCTCCCCCCTAGCCTCGCTACGCTCGGTTTGCCCCCTCTCCGCGTGTGGAGAGGGGGCAGTGAGACGCGCTAACGTCGAGCAGGGGTGAGGTAAACCAGGGCGCAAGGGAGCAGCGCTCCTGCCTGGCAGGTCTTGCACGTACCCGCGTCCTGCTGGACGCTTGGCTTGCCAGCGCTTTGTGGTACACTCCGCCCGCTTATCTTATGGCATCATGAGCAGAGGGGCACCAAAAGAGGATGCGCATCCTGATCACCGGCGCTGCCGGGTTCCTGGGGTCTCACCTGTGCGATCGCTTCCTGGCCGAAGGGCACCAGGTGATCGGCATGGACAATCTGCTGACCGGCTCCACTGACAACATCGCTCACCTGGCCGGAAACGAACATTTCTCGTTCATCAAGCACGACGTGACCAACTACATCTACCTGCCCGGCCCGCTCGATGCCGTGCTGCATTTCGCCTCGCCCGCCAGCCCCATTGACTACCTGATGTACCCGATCCAGACGCTCAAAGTGGGGGCGCTGGGCACGCACAACGCGCTCGGCGTGGCCAAGGACAAAAAGGCGCGCTTCCTGCTGGCCTCGACCTCCGAAGTCTATGGCGATCCGCTGGTGCACCCCCAGACCGAAAGTTATGTGGGCAATGTGGACACCATCGGGCCGCGCGGCGTCTACGACGAGGCCAAGCGCTTCGCCGAAGCCCTGACGATGGCCTATTGCCGCGCCCATCGCGTAGATACACGCATCGCGCGCATTTTCAACACCTATGGCCCGCGTATGCGCCTGGATGATGGGCGCGTCGTGCCCAACTTCGTCGGGCAGGCGCTGCGCGGTGAGCCGCTGACCATCTACGGGGATGGCTCGCAGACGCGCAGCTTCTGCTACGTCTCCGACCTGATCGAGGGGATCTACCGGCTGCTGCTCGCCGACTTCAACGAGCCGGTGAACATCGGCAATCCCAGCGAGATGACCATCCGCCAGCTTGCCGACCTGGTCAACGAGATGACGGGCAATCCCGCCGGGATCATCGTCCGGCCCGACCAGCGCATCAAGGGCGACCCGCAGACACGCCAGCCGGACATCGCGCGGGCGCGGGCGGTGCTCGGCTGGGAGCCGCGCGTGGGCCTGGACGATGGCCTGCGCCAGACGATTGAGTACTTTCGGGAACGGGTATGAGCGCGGCGAGCTGGTCTGCCGGTCGCTGGCTGTTCTCCGGGCAGAAGGCGACCCTGTGGGTTGGTGCAGCCATCGTCACGGGCGCGCTGGCGGCGCAGCTTCCGCTGCCGCTGGCCTGCGCCCTGCTTGGCGCGCTGATCGGCGGCGCGGCGCTGCTGGTCGAGCCATCGCTGAGCGTCATCCTGATGCTGGCCATCGCGCCGCTCAAAACGCTGATCGCCACCGAATCCCCCCTGCCGCTCCCGCTCGACGTGGGACAGATCGCGTTTGCCCTGGTGGTCTTCGTCTGGGGCATCTGGCGCGTGACGGCGCGGCGACATCTTCCGCTGCCGCGCTCGTGGGTGCTGCTGGCCCTGGGGGTGATCCTGGCCGGGTTTGCCCCGTCCCTGTGGGCGGCGAAATCGGCGGGCGCGTGGCTGGCGGAGTGGGCCAAGTGGGTGGAGATGGCCGCGCTTGTGCTGATCGTGCGGGACTATGGCCAGGCGGGCCGCTGGGCCTGGATCGCCTTTGGTGTCGTGTGGTCGGCAGCGCTGCAGGCCATCATCGGACTGTACCAGTATTCTGGCGGGTCGGGCGCGGCCCACTTATGGATTGACAACTTCCGCCATTTCCGGGCTTTCGGCACCTTTGGCCAGCCCAATCCCTTCAGCGCGTTCATGGGGCTGGCCCTGCCGCTGACGCTGGGCCTGGCCTGGGGTCACGCCGGGCGCGCCTGGCGGAGCGCGCGCCGGTGCGCTCCGCGCTGGTGGGCTGGCGTGGGGGTGCGCCGGGAATCCTTCCTGGCCGCGCTGTATGCGCTGTGCGCCGGGCTGCTGCTGGCCGGGCTGATCGCTTCCTGGGGACGCGGTGCGTGGCTGGGATTTGGCGGGGCCGCTGCCACAATGGTATTCTTTGCGCCACGCCGCCGCTGGCAGGGAGCCGCCCTGATAGGCGTCGGGATGCTCCTGGCAGGGGGACTCTGGCTGGCGGGGATGCTGCCCGCTGCGGTGCAGGCGCGCATCAACAGCGTGTCTGGCGATTTTGTGGGCTTGCAGGACGTGCGCGACACACCCCTCAGCGATGCCAACTTCGCCACCGTTGAGCGGCTGGCGCACTGGCAGGCGGCAGCAGGGATGGCCAGCGAGCACTTGTGGACAGGAGTCGGGCTGGGGAACTACGAAGTGGCCTATCCGGACTACGCCCTGCTGCGCTGGCCGCACGCGCTCGGTCACGCTCACAACGACTACCTGAATATCCTGGCTGAGGCCGGGCTGGTGGGGCTGACAGGCTACCTGCTGGGGTGGGCGTGGATCGTCCGGGGGACTTGGCGCAGCCTGCGCCAGCGCGACCCGCTCCTGCGCGGGCTGGCGCTGGGCCTGCTGGGAACCTGGGCGCACCTCGCCATCCACAGCCTGGTGGACAAGCTCACCGTCAACAATCTCTTTCTCCATCTGGGGGTCATGCTGGGGCTGCTGGCCTGGGTGAGCAGCGCCTCTGTGCATCACATCACGGAACCTGACTATGCTGAGCACCGAAACGACTGAAGAGATGGCCAAGCAGAGAGGGGACTGGCTGGCGCGCGGATTCGCCTGGTGGAACCAGGTGATCGCGCGCGTGAGCCAGCGCGCCGGGGCCGGGCGTGCCCGCGAGGTCGAGCGTTTCCTGAAGTTCGCTACGGTAGGAGTCCTGGGGGCGATCATTGATTTCGGGATGCTCAACCTGCTCCAGGCGACGATCCTGCGCCCGACTGAGCCGAACGCGACGCTGAAAGTGGCCCTGGCGACAGGCACTGCTTTCGTCACGGCAGTGTCGAGCAACTTCATCTGGAATCGCTACTGGACGTACCCGGATTCGCGGACGCGCTCCGTCCGGCGACAGTGGGTGCAGTTCTTCATCGTCAGCGTCCTGGGGCTGGCCTTCCGGCTGGTATGGGTGCGCACGCTCTACGGCCCCTTCGGCACAATCGGCGTGGATGTGCTGGGCGGTCTCGGCCTGATCGGGACGCTGGAAGAGACGGCAACGCGGCAGCTTGGCACGAATATCGCGCAGTTCTTCGCCATCTGGATCGTCATGGTCTGGAACTTCTTCGCCAATCGCCACTGGACGTACAACGACGTGGAATGACGCCGGGCGACGAGCAGTCTGGCGAGCGCATCCCGTCGGCAGATCGCCGCACGCCGCAGTGGAGGAGCAGCCGGCCCGGTGATGACAGCCATCGGCGTTGACTATACCGCTGCCCACGAGCAAGGCGCGGGCATTGGCCGCTACGTGCGCGAGCTGGTGCGCGCGCTGGCCGCCCTGGACGATGCTACGCCCTATCGTCTCTTTGTCGCCGGGGCGCAGCGCCGCGCCCTGCCGCCCCCGCCCGGCGCGAACTTCACCTGGCGCCCCACGCGCATCACACCCCTGTGGTTCGCCCGGCTGTGGCACCGCCTGCGGCTCCCGCTGCCCGTCGAAGCGTTCACGGGCCGGGTGCGGCTCTTTCACGCCACCGACTTCACGCTGCCGCCCACCCTGCCGGGCACGCGGACCCTGCTCACCGTCCACGACCTGTCGTTCGTGCGCGCGCCGGAGACGACGACGCCCGTCCTGAAAGCATACCTGGACGCGGTGGTGCCGCGCTCGGTGCGCCGGGCGACGCACGTGCTGGCCGACTCGCAGGCGACGAAAGACGATCTTGTTGAGCTGTACAAGACGCCGCCGGACAAGATCACGGTGCTGCTCGGCGGCGTGAATCCCGAATTCAGGCCCGTCACAGACGCACATGCGCGCCAGGTGGTGCGCGCTCGTTACAGCCTGCCGCCCAACCCGTACATCTTCTCGGTGGGGACGGTGCAGCCGCGCAAGAATTACGCCCGCCTGGTCCAGGCGCTGGCCGCGCTGGGGCCACAGCACGCAGATGTGCACCTGGTCATCGCCGGGGGGCGCGGCTGGCTGGACGCGCCGATCTACCAGACCGTGCGCGACCTGGGGATGGGCGAGCGCGTGCATTTCACCGGCTTCGCCCGCGATGAAGACCTGCCTGTCCTATACTCCGACGCCGTCTGCCTGGCCTACCCCTCGCTGTATGAGGGCATCGGGCTGCCCGTGCTGGAGGCGATGGCCTGCGCCACGCCCGTCGTCACCTCAACCATCTCCTCGCTGCCCGAAGTGGCCGGGGACGCAGCCCTGCTCATTGACCCTTACGATGTGGAAGCGCTGGCGGGGGCGCTGCGCCGCCTGCTGGACGATTCGGCGCTGCGCGAGACGCTGGTCGCGCGCGGCGTGCGCCAGGCGGCGTTCTTCACCTGGGAGCGAGCAGCATCGCAACTTCTGGCGGTCTACCGGCAGATGGTACAATAGAACGCATCCTGTGAAAGCAGAAGCCGTTCTACGGGGTGCGTGCAAAGGTTGACAGCGACTTGCTGGACGCAGGGCATTGACCTCACCCCCAGCCTCGCTGCGCTCGGCTTGCCCCCTCTCCATTCGAATGGAGAGGGGGCGGCGAGGCGCGTTAGCGCCGAGCGGGGGTGAGGTCAACCAGGGCGCAGCAGAGCAGCGCCCCTACCTGGCAGGTTTTGCATGCACCCGTTCTACGGGCAGGTTTGCAGCCCTGCCCCTACAGCAGCGCCCAGCGGCGAGGTCAGCATGAGCACTCCAGCGCACAATCCCATTCGCCCCGCGTTCATATTCGACACGCACGGCGACTGGCAGGCGACGAAGTTCGGCGATTTTCTCTTCAACACGCGCGGTGAGTACATCGGCTTTGTCGAGACAGGCGAGGTCTATAAGCGTGATGGCGAATGGATCGGGCGGCTGAGTCGTGACGGGCGCATCCTGCGTAAACGCAGCGAGCGCCGCCGGCCTTTTCACCCTCATCCGCCCGCCGCCCCGCCTCGCCCGGAGCGGCTGCCACCACGCGCGCCGCTGCCGCCAATGATGGCTGAGCTGGACTTCAGCACGATAGATGTGCTCGACGAGGAGCCGGACATCTTCAAGCGCATCTCCGACCTGCGCCCGGACATGGATTGATGGGTGGTGGGTGATTGGTTGCCAAATGCCGATGATCAACAGGGGCGCTGCCCCCGCTGCGCCGGGCGCACGGAGCACCCAACACGCTCCAGCCAATCCCCAACAACCAATAACCAGTAACCAATCAGACTGAGGAGTAGCTATGGCCGACGAAATGCCCGCGAAAGGTGTTGCCGAGTCGCGCGTGGTGCTCAACGCGATGCTGAACCCCGAGCACGCCAACCGGCTGGGCAATGTGCACGGCGGCGTGATCATGAAGCTGGTGGACGAGGCAGGCGGGCTGGCCGCCATGCGCCACTCGCGCTCACCGGTGGTCACGGTCGCCATTGACTCCATGACCTTTGACGAGCCGATCTACGTCGGCAGCCTGGTGACGCTGACGGCAGAACTGACCTACACGGGCCGCACCTCCCTGGAAGTGCGGGTGACGGTCGTCGCGGAAGACCCGCTGACCGGCTCGCGTGTCCACACGAACACGGCCTATCTGGTGTATGTCGCCATTGACCGCCAGGGCCGCCCGCACCCCGTCCCGCGGCTCTCTGTCGAGACGCCGGAGGAACAGCTTCGCTTCCAGGAGGCGGCAGAACGCCAGCGCGCGCGCAAAGAGCGGCACCAGCGCGAGCAGGTTGACTCGCAGCCCAACAAGGGGTGAGAACCTCATGTCCGACGACCTTTCCGAAGTGAGCGCAGGCGAGCAGCGGTCGCGCCTGCTGGACCTGCTCGATCAGGCGGGCGCACACCGTGTGCTGCGCGAGCCAGCGCCCGACCTGGGCCTGGCGGAGCACCTGCCCTTCCCTTTCCTGGCAATCGTGGGGCAGTACGAAATGCGCATGGCGCTGCTGCTGGCGGTGATCAACCCGGCCATCGGCGGCGTGCTGCTGATCGGGCCGCGCGGCACCGGCAAGACGACCTGTGTGCGCAGCCTGACCGACCTGCTGCCCTATGTCGAGGTCAGCCTGTGCCCTGAAGGATGCCTGCCCCCCGGCGCTCATGGCGACGGCGCGACGGATGTCTGCCCGGACTGTCAGCGCAAGCTGACAGCGGGGGAGCCGATCAGCCACTATGAAGCGGTCAAGCTGGTGGAGCTGCCGCTCAACGCGCGGCTGGAAGACGTGGTGGGCGGCATCAACGAGCGCATCGCCGTGCAGCAGGGTCGCGTGCGGCTGGAGCTGGGCATCCTGGCCCGCGCCGACCAGAACCTGCTCTATATTGACGAGGTGAACCTGCTCGACGATCTGATTGTGGATGCCATCCTGGATGCGGCAGCCCAGGGCAGCTACACCGTCCGGCGCGGGCCGATGGTCGGCACCTACCGGGCGCGCTTCGTGCTGGTGGGGTCCATGAACCCGGAAGAAGGCCGGCTGCGCCCGCAGATCATGGATCGCTTTGGGCTGCGCGTGCCCGTGCACGGCCTGGCAGACCAGGCGGAACGCTACGAAGTTTACCGGCGGGTACGCCGCTACCAGGACAATCGCCGCCGCTTCCTGATGGAGTGGGCCGAAGTCACCGCGCAGGCCCGCGACGAGATCGGGCTGGCGCGCGAGCTGCTCAGGCAGACCGGGCTGAGCGCTGAGACGGTCGAGGTTGGGCTGGCGCTGGTGCAGGCGCTCGGCATTGACTCGCACCGCGCCGAGTACGCCATGTTCGAAGCGGCGCGGGCGCACGCTGCTGCCGATGGCCGCGATATGGCCGATGTGGGCGATCTGCGCGCGGTCGCTGCGCTGGCACTGCGCCAGCGGCGCAGCCAGTTCATGGCCGAGTTCTTCGCCCAGCAGGGCGAGGAAGACGCGGCCATCCGCGAGCGACTCGATGCGCTCATTCACAACGGGCGCTGAGTGGGCAGCGGGGGAGGCAAGGAGTCGTGCAACATAAGTGGATCGGGCCGATGGGGGTGATCGGGCTGGCGCTGGCGCTGGCCTGCATCTACGCGCCCTGGTACACCCACAGCACGGCGGCCTTCACCCTCAACGCCTTCGACCTGGCCGAGTGGACGAGCCTGCACCCGGCGGTGCGGGCGAGTTCTCCGGCGCTGCTGACCAGCTTCCTGCTGCGCGCGCCCCAGCTAACGCTGGTCGCGGCGCTGGCGCTGCTGGCCAACGGCTTTGGCGATGCGCGCGCCCGCTGGCTTCTGCGGGCCGCTGCGCTGCTGATCGCGCTGCGTTTCCTGCCCCCGCGCGAGTTCTTCGGCAGCGCCGCCAGCGACCCGAACTTCCGCCAGATGATGCTCCTCACCGCGCTCAGCATGGGCAGCGTGCTGGCGGCGATCCTGGTGCAGGGGCTGGCGCCTCGCTGGCGCGGGCTGCTCGTGGCGACTCTGCTCGCTCTAGGGGTAGGCGCGGGCTGGTGGGGCCTGGCGCGGGCGCACACCCTGCTGGATAACTTCGAGATCGCGGTGAGCGTCGGCGTGGGAGCAGTGGGCTATACGGCGTCCAGCGCCCTGGTCGCGCTGCTGGGGCTGAGCCTGCTGCGCTGGGCGGAGCGCCCTGGCCCGGCAAACAAAAAGGGCGGTTGACAGATGTCAATCGCCTGGGGGGTCTTGCCTGGTTGGATGCGCGAGCCGGAGAGCTAGCCGCCCATCTTCTCGGAGATGTACTTCACAGCGTCGCCGACGGTGGCGATGCTCTGCGCTTCTTCGTCGGAAATCTCGCCGCCAAACTCGTCCTCGAAAGCCATGATCAGCTCGACGAGGTCAAGCGAGTCGGCCTCCAGGTCCTCACGAAAACTCGCATCAAGCGTGACCTTCTCGCGATCCGCCCCTAGCAGCTCGACGATAATATCGGTCACGCGCTCTTGAGTCGTAGCCATGTCTGTTGCCTCCTAGATATGTGGCTTGTCTTGGCAAGTCCAGGTGCCCAGCAGTGCTCGCACGTATTCTACACCATGTGTGCCGCGCCGAACAGGGCATTGGTATACTCTGTCCCAGGCGTAGAGTCTACACGGTCCCGCAACGGCTGTCCAGACTGTGTACAAGACTAAGGAACACCACCTCATGACCAAAGTTACGCAACCTTCGCTCACCGAGCGCCGCAAGGACGATCATATCCGCATCAATCTCGACGAGAACGTGCAGTTCCCGCGCGTGACGACCGGGCTGGAGCGGCTGCGCTTCATGCACCAGGCGCTGCCAGAGCTGGACCTGGAGGCCGTTGACACGCGCACCCACATCTTCGGCAAGTCGCTGAGCAGCCCGCTGCTCATTTCCTCGATGACCGGCGGCACCGAGCGCGCCCGCCAGATCAACCTGGCGCTGGCCGAAGCCGCCCGGAGCGCCGGCATCGCGCTGGGGTTGGGGTCGCTGCGCGCGGCACTCGAAGACCCGGCGCTGGCGCCCACCTACGACGTGCGGCGGGTGGCGCCGAACATCCTGCTCTTCGCCAACCTGGGGGCGGTTCAGCTTAACTATGGCTACGGTCTTGAGCAGTGCCAGCGCGCAGTAGACCTGGTGGGAGCGGACGCGCTGATCCTGCACTTCAACGCGCTGCAGGAAGCCGTCCAGCCGGAAGGTGACAGCCGCTTCAGCGGGCTGCTGGCGCGGGTGGAGACTATCTGCCGGGGATTGACCGTGCCGGTCGTCGCCAAAGAGGTCGGCTGGGGATTCTCGCCGCAGGCAGCCCGCCAGCTAGCCGACGCGGGCGTGGCCGCCATTGACGTGGCCGGTTCCGGCGGCACGTCGTGGTCAGAGGTGGAATATCACCGCGCGCCGACGGCCCAGCACGCCAACGTCGCCCGCGCCTTCGCCGACTGGGGCATCCCGACGGCGGACAGTCTGCGCTACGTGCGCGAGGCAGCCCCCGACCTGCCGGTTTTCGCCAGCGGCGGCCTGCGCGACGGCGTGGACATCGCCAAATGCATCGCCCTGGGCGCGGAGCTAGGGGGTATGGCCGGGCCGTTCCTGAAGGCCGCCGCGCAGTCCGTGGAAGCGGTGAACAAGCTGATCTGGGAGATCACCACGCAGCTCCGCGTGGCGATGTTCGCTGCCGGGGCCGCCGACATCGCCGCGCTCAGGCAGACGCCCCTCTATCCGGTGTCGTAGGCTGCCGCGCCCCCTCAGCGCCAGGGGCCAGAGTCTCCAGGCGATGCAGCAGCCCCAGCGATAGAAAGAACACAAACGCCAGGTTGATGGCGAAGTAGCCCACGTCCACCAGCCCGTGCGCCAGGAAGTCGGCCATGCTGCCGGCCAGCCCCAGCACCAGCATGAACGCAGCGGCATCCGATCCTGCCACCTGCCCCCGCAGCCGCCATAGTCCCCGCCAGTACGCGACCTGCAGGGCCAGCATGAGGATCACGCCGAGGATGCCCAGGCTCACCCAGTGGTTGAGCACCAGGTTGTGCGGGATGGACAGGTTTGGCTCCTCCCACGCTTCGGGCAGCAGGTAGCGGCTGCGGTACCAGTACAGGAACTGGTCGAGACCGGCGCCGGTCAGCGGCCGCTCGCGAATGAGCTGCCAGGCGCTGTACCACAGGTGCCGCCGGAAAGTCGCCGTGCTGCCCAGCAGATCGCCCAGGCGCGGCAGCAGCAGCGTCAGCGGCACCAGCGCGATCAGCCCAGCCAGCGCCGCGCCGACCAGCGGGACCAGCGCGCGCCGCCCGCGCCAGAAGACCAGCGTGACGATCAGTGCCGCCGGCAGGCCGAGCAGAATCGCGCCCCGGCTCTGGCTGAGCAGCACCGCCAGCAGCATCACCGCGCCGCTCAACGTCCCATAGAGCCAGCGCCACGAGCCGCGCGGCGCGACCAGGGCGTAAGCCAGCGCGAAGGGCAGGCAGCGCCCCAGGTACATGCCCACGCCGTTAGGCGATCCGTAGACGCTGATCAGCCGCCGCGCGCCATCCTCGGCCTCCACCACCGACTCGCCTGTCGCGTACAGATACAGCCCCACGATAGCGATAGCCCCGCCCGTGAAAAGCAGCGCGTCGCCCAGCCACAGCAGGTCGCGTCGCGCGGGGCGCAGCCAGCGGATCAGGAAGTAGAACAGGGCCGGCTCCAGCAGCACCACGCGCCATTGGCGCAGCGCAGAGGCCGGGAACTCCGCCCAGCTCAGCGAAGCCGCGCCCAGCGCAGCGAAAGCCAGAACCAGCCAGTCCAGCCGCGTGGGCCGCCACGCCAGGCGCAGCGCCTCCCCCTGTTGGCGGCGGCGCGCCCAGTCCACCGCCGCCCGCGCCAGCAGCGCCGCGACGGTCAGCGCCAGGTAAACCTCGACCGTCGTGAAGGCGCTGAACAGCAGATCGAGCGTGGAGAGAAAGAACGCCGACCAGAAGATGATCAGCAGCAGGCCGAGCAGGGGCCGGTTATAGACCAGCACGAAGAGCACAGCTAGCGATGCCAGCGTGATCACAAATGGCGGCGACAGCGCGGCGATCCCTGCCGTGAGCACAGTCGCCACCAGCGCCGGCTGATCGCGGCGCAGCAGCGCCGGCAGCGCCTCGCCCCATGTGACCAGCGTGCCCAGCAGCAGCACAAACGAGACGAGCAGGCTCAGCAGCCATTCCAGGAAGCGGCGGAAGGTCTGCGGCGCGGGCACAGCGAGCTGTCCCCAGGGCAGGCGCCGCGCAGTGAGCGCCAGTCCCAGCAGCGCCAGCCCGCCGACGATCCCGCACGCCCACAGCGCCCGCTCCGTGGCCGCCGTGTCCGGCGCGACGCTCACCGCGAACCCGGCAATAGGCCAGCGGTCGTCGCCCTGGGCGGGCCGGTGCGCGATCTCGACCCAATGCGGCCCCTCGGCCAGCCCCGCCGCCACGCGGATCAGGCTCAGCTCCGGCGTCCGTTGCGGCGAGGTGAGCACGATGAACGCTTCGCCCTGCCGGTTGCGCGGCAAGGCGCTGGCCGGGTGCCCGTCCACCGCCACGGTCAGGTAGGCCAGGTAATCATCGCGGCGCAGGGCGATGGCGAAGTCCGTCCCCTCGAACTGCACCGCGATCCGGTTCTCCACTCCAGCGACATCGGCCCCGGCGGGAAGCTCGGCATCGGCGCCCAGGTCGCTGAAGCGCCAGTTCGCCGAATAGGCCGCGTGCGCGTTCTGCGCCGGGTAGCGGCCAGGGACCAGCGCGTCGTCGCGCAGGCGCAGCCCGCCCGCCAGCCACTTTGCGATGCGCGGCGCGACGGCAAACCCCTGGATCGGGTCGTCCGCGAGGGCATCCGGCTCCCAGTGTTGCAGGATCAGCCCGCCGATCCAGGGCCACTCGCGCCGGGCGCGCTCGTAAGCCATCTGCGTATAGCGCGCCTGCTCCTCGGCGCTGACGCTGCCCCAGATGGACGGCGGGCCGCGCCAGTCGTCGGGCAGCGCGTTCCAGCCAAAGTTGCTGCCCCACAGCGACTTGTCGCCGTCGCCCTGGCGCACCATCTCCTCGCGCAGCAGGATCAGGCGCGAGAAATTGAGCGTGCCTTCGCCCACGCGCCGGTCGTCCGGCCCGGTGCTGAACCCGTAGGGCTTCCCGGCAGCCGCGTCGAAGTAATCGCGCCCGCCCAGGTCGTAGATCGCGCGCAAATAGAGGACATCGCTCAGATTGTCCGGCCCCCGCTCCACCGTGGGGGCCAGCGCCGCCGCGATGACGCTCGCCGTCGCGTCCGCTGCATGAATCGCCGTGTACGCCTCGCGCAGCATGGCGACGTAATGCGCCGGGCGCGGGTCCAGCCCGCCCCAATGCGTGGTGATGTTCGGCTCGTCCCATAGCTGGTAGTAGGCGATCTGCCCGGCATAGCGCGCGGCGACCGCCCCGGCGAACTCGCCGTAGGCGATCACGCTGGCGGGCGGCGCGTAGGGGTGATCGGGGGCCAGCTCGTGGCGCGCCCAGGGCGGCGTGCCGTCCAGCACGGCGACCAGGGTCAGCCCCTCGCGCGCGGCGACGGCCTGCACAAGCGCGTCGTAGGCGTCCCAGGCGAAGACGCCCTGCTCCGGCTCGATGCTCGCCCACAGGAACGGCTGGCGCACCCAGGTGAAGCCGGCAGCGGCGATGCGCTCCAGCTCGCGGGCGAGGTCATCGGGCGCGTACTGCGTCAGCTCGACGTTGACCCCGGCCAGCGGCAGGCGATACGGCAGATCGAATGTCTCAGTCGCCTGCTCCCAGCCGCGCACGTCATCTGTGCGCGCCTGCAGCGTCGCCCATGCGCCAACAGCGCTCCCCGCGATCAGGATCAGGCACGCCCAGAAGACGAGCCAGCGCGCCCTCATCGCACCCCGGCCCAGCGCGGGCGCGACGCCTGCCCGTCGCTCGTAATCTGGTACGCCTGCCCCGTCTTCACGTCAATCACCCACAGGTTGCCCTGGTAAATCAGCGCGATTCGCCGCGCAGAGGGACTCCAGGCGATGCCATCTTCCGGGTCGGGGCGCAGGCCGGGCCGCTCGCTGCCAGGGAAGAGGACGCGCGCGTTGCTCCCATCGCGGTCGGCCACCACCAGATCGTACTGCGCACCGGGACTGTTGAGCGGCTCGCGCGCCTTGAAATAGGCCAGGGAATACTCTGGCGCGCCATCCGCCCCCTGTGACACCGGCGAATAGGTCGGGCTGGCCCAGATACCGCTCCGCTCCAGGAAGGGGTTGATCTCCAGCCCCATCTCCGGGTTGATCACGGCCACGTCAAAGATGATGCTGTCCTGGGGCGCTTCGTCGGCGTAGGGCGGCCCGTGCACCGTCGCCACCAGGTAGCCGTCTTCCGACCATGAGAGCGTGGGAATCCACACCGTCGCGCCGCTGAAACGCTCCAGCAGCGGCCTGTATTCGGGGAAGGTCAGCAGCGTCTCGAACCCGCCGGTTTCGAGGTTGACCACGCCCACGCTGTCCGCGTTCGCCCAGGCGACCTGCGTCCCGTCCGGCGACCAGGCGAAGCGCCGCCCCCAATAGGCGTAGATGCCCAGGGCATTGGCCGACACGACCTCCTTGAACCCTTCGGCCAGCGCCTGGCCGGTCGCCGGGTCAATCTGCATCAGGAACAAATCATTATAGGCCCGCCAGCCCGCACCCTCTGCAGAGGGGCTGGCCGACGAATAGCTGAACGCCGCGCCGCGCCCGCCGGATACCCACTGGGCATAGCGCACATCCGAAGGGGCAAGCTGCGCCGCCCGCGGGAAGGGCGCAGTCGTGTCCAGAATGGCCCATAGCTCGTTGGCAAATTCGGGGTCGGTCGTGTCCGCCGTGCGCCGTGTGTAAAGCAGCCGCCGCCCGTCCGCTGACAGGTCAAATACGCGCCCGTCGAGGGTGCCCCCCTGCGTGAGCGGGTTGAGATTGGCGGTGTTGCCCTCGATGATCCAGGCCTGCCCGCCAGAAATGAACGTGATCACGCCGTCAATAGGCACCAGCGTCTCCGGTGGCTGGCTGCCCACGTAGACGATCTCGTTGCGCGGCTCTTTGATCACGATGCGGCTCACCTCAACGCGGCTCGTCTGCACGCCGTCCTTTTCGGTGACGCGGTAGCATACCTGCACGACGCCATTCTCGCCGGTCTGGGCGATGCGCTCCTCACCGGGCGGCAGGCTCTGGGTGAGCTGGCGCTCGGTGCCCGGTGGAATGTCGCTGTTCTCGCATTCCTGGCGCTGTGCGACGCGCGTCACGGTGATAGTCATGCCGTCGCGCACCTGCGCTTGCAGCAGCGGGTTGACCTCATCGAATTCGCCCAGCGTCACGCCGATCTCGCTGAGAAACTGCCCCACCGAGACCGCCCGGTCAAAGCGGTAGACCAGGCGCTCGCCGTCCACATCCACCGTGATCGTCAGGTCGCCCTGGCCAATGGAGCCAGAGTCCCCGCACGCCACCAGCACGCCGAGGAGGGCCAGCCAGAGCACTATCCAACGGAGTCTACGCATTCGCCCAACCCCAATCCTAACAACATGGCTCGCTGCTAGCCTGAAACACGGAATTGCCATGCGCAACGAAAACGGTTAAAACAGGTTGTACCATATGGTATACGTCACGCGGCGCTTTGATCAAGTTTAGGGGTGGGCAACGTGGTTGATCCGGCGGCCTTGCGGTATCTGGAGAGTCTCCCAGAGGTGGACACGGCGCGCCTGCCGGTTGGGACGCTGTTCTGGGCAGAAGGACGGGTCTACCAGGTCATCGAGGCCAGCGCCGGCGGCTACCACAAAGCCCGCGAATGGCGCAAATCAGAGAGCACCGATGTCGCCCTCGTCCCTGGGTCGTTCCCCAGCCGTTATCTCCCCCTCGTGCGACGTGGGCGCATGCTGCCGGTCTACCGCTCGCGACTCGACCTGGCGCACGACGACCGCGCCACCTGCTTCATCTTCCCGACAGAAGCTCTCGCCCTGGACGCTGCCTACCTGGACGTGGCCCTGATCATCAGCCCCGGCGCATACGTGCGCAACCAGGGCCAGGAACCTGCTTTCGCCGCCACCGATGGCGCGCACGTCTTCCGCCTGTACTACTACCGCCAGTCCGTCAACGGTCGCCAGACGGACCTCTCTGCATTACAGGCGCGCCCGCTGCCCTTCCGGCCACAGCCGCACACCGAAGGCCCCGGCTACTGGTGCCTGCTGCCCGGCTGGAAGGAAACCCTCAGCCAACAGCGAACACAGCCCATGCGCGCGGTGGGCGCCACGGCTGATGATGATACCCTGCCGCACCTGACCCTGCCGCCGCGCGAGCGCTGAGCAGCGCGCCGGCTTCCATCCCCCCTGGATTTTGACGATCATGACCGGCTGCCGCTTGCCGGGGCGGGTTTACTCCCCCTTGCAGGGCCTATGCATGGATTGCCCGTCCTGGTCGTCAGATCTTCCGAGGGGGAACCGACTCCTCAAATGGTCTCCCTACAGGAAACGCCCCCCGGCTGTTGAGCGCCGGGGGGCGTCTGTGGGCAGTCTGCCACTTCTGTCAGTTGATGCCAACCGCCTGGCGCACTGCCTGCAACGTCTGGAGCGCCGTCAGGTTGCGCATGTTGTAGCCGTAGCTCAGCGCCGCGTCGGTCAGGTTACCCGCACCCTGCGGGGCCACGCTGAACGGGTCACTGATGCCGCGTTCCTGCATCGCCCGCCACAGGTTCCACAGCGGAACATCCGACTCCGACGCCACTTCGACGATGGCCCGATTGTACTCGGCAAGCTGCTCGGTTGAGTAGCCGCCGCCTGCCGGGATCGTCGCCAGCACCGGGATCACACCGTAGCTGCTCATGCTGTCGAAGACCAGCGTCTGTAGCTCGCTGCGGAACTGCTCCGCCGGCAGGTGGGTCACGTTCGCCGCGCTGAAGCTGATCAGGGCGATGCTGGGCCGCGCGACCTGGTACTCGCACGACAGCCGCGTGCCGCCGCCCACCGCATCACACGGCGCGCCGCCCGGCGCCGGGCCGGACAGGTCTTCGATGCCCCAGCCATTGCTGGCGGCCACACTGTCCACATTGAAGCTGTTGATCGCCGGATCGAGCGCCGGGCGCACCGCAGTGGCCGCGTAGAAGTCAACCGTCGCCTGCAAGTAACCGAAGCCGCCCAGGTCGTAGCCACTGACCGCGAAGGGAGCCATGAAGTTCGGGCTGTCCATCGCGTCATCGCCCACCTTGGCGAACACGCCCGCCTGCGTCCCGAAGTTGGTCACCGCGCTCCCGTAAAGCTGGCTCAGGAAGGCAGCCATGCTGTCCGAAATCTGCGGCACGACCGGGTAGGCCATCAGGTCGAACGACGGAGTCGGGCTGGAGACAGTGACCGTGAAGGTTGCGGTCGTCAGGCCGCCCTTGCTGTCGTCGGCGTACACGTCAACCGCCGTCACGCCTTCGGCCAGCCCCTGCAGATTGATAGTGCTCGTGTCCGGCATCTCGCTGAAGACGACGCCGGTATTCTGGGCCACCGCATAGGTTACCAGCGGGTCGCCGTCCGGGTCGGAGATGGACACAGCCACCGCGATCTGCTCGCCGACCGACAGCGCCTGGTCGGGGATCGGCTGGATGACCGGCACATTGTTCACGCCCTGCACCGTCACCAGGAAACTGAGCGATGCCGAGCCACCGCGCCCGTCGCTGGCATCCACCAGGACCGTCGCCGTGCCCGGCGCCACTCCGCCCAGGATCACTTCGCCCGGCCCGCCGGCGAAGGCAGTCGCCACGCCGGGGTTATCCGAGACGGCGGTGAGCGTCACCGCGTCGTCATCCGGGTCGGAGACGCTGACCGGCACGCTCAGGCTGGCCCCCATATCCACCGCCTGGTCGGGGATCGACTGGATGACCGGGTTGGCGTTCGGCGCGCTGACCGTCACCGCGAACGAGGTCGTCACCGGCGCATTCACGCCGTCGCTCACCGAGAGCGTCACCGTCGCCGCGCCCGCGCCTACCGCGTTCAGCGTGATCAGGCCCGGCGCGTTCACCGCCGCCCCAACCACGCCGGGGTTATCCGAGCTGGCCGTCGCCGTCAGCGGGTCGCCTTCGGGGTCGCTGGCCGTGTAGGGCACATCGCGCGCCTCGTTCGGCCCCAGCGCCTGCGGCCCCAGCGGAGCCACGCTCGGCGGCTGGTTCGGCGCGCTGACCGTCACCGCGAACGAAGCCGTCACCGGCGCATTCACGCCGTCGCTCACCGAGAGCGTCACCGTCGCCGCGCCCGCGCCCACCGCGTTCAGCGTGATGGTGCCCGGCACATTCACCGCCGCCACGACCGCGCCGGGGTTATCCGAGCTGGCCGTCGCCGTCAGCGGGTCGCCTTCGGGGTCGCTGGCCGTGTAGGGCACGTCGCGCACTTCGCTCGGCCCCAGCGCCTGCGGCCCGATCGCGGCCACGCTCGGCGGCTGGTTCGGCGCGCTGACTGTCACCGCGAACGAGGTCGTCACCGCCGCGTTCACGCCGTCGCTCACCGAGAGCGTCACCGTCGCCGCACCTGCGCCCACCGCGTTCAGCGTGATGGTGCCCGGCACATTCACCGCCGCCACAACCACGCCGGGGTTATCCGAGCTGGCCGTCGCCGTCAGCGGGTCGCCTTCGGGGTCGCTGGCCGTGTAGGGCACGTCGCGCGCCTCGTTCGGCCCCAACGCCTGCGGCCCGATCGCGGCCACGCTCGGCGGCGCGTTGGCCACCACCGTCACCGTGAACGGCATGGTCACTGCCGGGTTGGTGCCATCAGTCACCGCGAGCGTCACCGTGGCCGAGCCGGCGCTCACACCCACCAGGCTGATCGTCCCCGGCGTGTTGATCGCCGCCGTGACCACCCCCGGATTGTCCACGCTCACCGTCGCCGTCAGCGCGTCACTCTCCGGGTCAACTGCCGCATACGGCACGTCCAGGCTGTCGCCCGCGCCCAGCGTCTGCGGGAAGATCGTCTCCACCGCTGGCGGCAGATTGGCCGCCGCCACAGAGACCGTGAAGGAGGCAGTAACGGGCGCGTTCTTGCCGTCATCAACCGTCAGGGTCACGGTCGCCGTGCCCGCTCCGACCGCGCTCAGTTGGATCAGGCTGGGCTGTCCCAGCGCCGCCGTCACCACATTCGTGTTATCGGAGAAGACCGCGGCGCTCAGCGCGTCGCCATCCGGGTCCGTGGCGACATACGGCACATCGCGCGACTCGCCAGCGCCCATCGTCTGCGGGCCGAGCGGGCTGATCGCCGGCGCGGCATTGCCCGCGACGACCGTCACCGCGAAGGTGGTGATCGTCGGTGCGTTGACGCCGTCGTTCAGCGTGAGCGTCACCGTGGCCGTGCCCGCGCTCACGCCCGCCAGCCGGATCATCCCCGGAGCAGTCACACTGGCGGTGACCACAGCGGGCGTGTCCGAAGTCGCAGCCTGGTTCATGGCGTCGCCATCGGGGTCGCTGGCGATGTAGGGCACGTCCAGCGTGCTGCCGACGGTCAGCGTCTGGGCGGGGATCGTCCCGACGATGGGGGCCAGGTTCGGCTTGCCAGCGCGGACAAGAAAGGCGGTCTTGATCACCCCGCCCTTACCATCGCTGGCCGTCACGGTGATGTTCGCCGTCCCCTCACCAACGCCAGTCAGCCGCAGCGTGCTGGTGTTCAGCACAGTCGCCAGGGCCACGCCCACGTTGTCGGACTCCGCCAGGATGGTCAGCGTGTCGCCGTCCGGGTCGGAGGCGGATACCGTCACGTCCTTTGACGCGCCCACATCCACCTTCTGCTCCAGGATTGGGCTGATTGTCGGGGCCTGGTTGAGACCCTTCACCGTGACGATGAAGGCCGTGCTGGTCAGGCCGCCGCGATTGTCGTTGGCGGTCACGGTGATCGTCGCGGTGCCAGCAGTCACGCCCGTCACGCGAATCTGTGTCGGGGAAGTCACCTGAACGGTGGCGATCGCCACATTGCTCGACGCCACGAACAGGTTGACGGCATCGCCATCAGGATCGCTGGTCTGCACGCTGATGTCGCGCGCTGCGCCTGCGTCAACTTCCTGGCTGGCGATAGGGTCAATGGTGGGGGGACGGTTCGGCTTGGGCGTGGGCGTCAGGGTCGGCACAGCGGTTGGCTGGCGATTGGAGACGCGCACGCCGGTGGCCACCGCAAAGGTCTCAGTGCCATCGTTCAGCCACACGTGCAGCCGAATCTGGTATATGCCATCGTTGACGTTGGTCGTGTTCCACGCGCCCAGCCCGCCGTTGATCACCGTCTGGTTGCGCGGCGACATCAGCGGGTACCACAGGTTACCCGGATTGGGGTCTGGCCCCCATTCCAGCGCATATTGCAGGAAGCGCGGATGGCTGGCGCTGCCGACGATGGTGATATAGCCGGCAACCTGGCTACCGCTCACCGGGTAGGAGATGCGCACGTCATACGGATACGCCGGCACCGGAGGTGTCCAGGTGGGGAACAGCGTCGGGTACAACGTGAACGTCGGGGCCAGCACGATGCGCGTTGCCGTCGGCCCAGTGAAGATCGGCCCGCCCGGCGTCAGCGTCGGAAAGGGTGTGAAGGTCGGAAACGCCGTGCGCGTCATGGGCGGCGTGATTGTCGGCGGCGCGGTCGGTTGTGTCTCAGCTTTCTTGCCCCCTCCGTCGCCCCCGCTCAGGCTGCATCCCGTCCCAATGACGGCAAGGATCAGCAGCACCAGCCCAAGCTGGGCCAGCTTTGAATGTCGCTTAAGCATCTCGCCACCCTTTCATCCAGATCGGACTTCACCCAATATACAGCGATTCTTGCCCGCCTATCCTCTAGTATTGGCCTCATTGTACAACTGTTGCTTGGCCCGTACAAAGCGCCTACCCCACGCGCGCCGTGCGCGACCCCCACCCAGGGCGGGTGATAGCGGCGTTCTGAACAGCGCCGGACGCGCGGCGAACTGATACAAAAAGCGGGCCAGGCTTTCGCCTCGCCCGCTTGGACTCGCGTCACTGCGCGCCGCGTTTAGTGGTTGCCCGCCAACCCCAGAAGGCCCATTGATATCTTCGGCTGGCGCGCCTTTTCCTCGTCTTTGCCGAACTTGATCACTTCGCCGGTGTCGGAGATCGCTTCGACGGCCAGCCCCAGGCTTTGCAGCTCCTTGACTAGCACCCGGAAGCTCGCCGGCACGCCCGGCTCCTCAATCGGCACGCCCTTGACGATGGCCTCGTAGGTCTTGACACGGCCCTGCACATCGTCGGACTTGACGGTGAGCATCTCCTGGAGGGTGTGCGCCGCGCCGTAGGCTTCCAGCGCCCACACTTCCATCTCGCCGAAGCGCTGCCCGCCGAACTGCGCCTTGCCGCCGAGCGGCTGCTGCGTCACCAGGCTGTACGGGCCGGTCGAGCGGGCGTGCACCTTGTCCTCGACCAGGTGCGCCAGCTTGAGCATGTGAATGATGCCCACCGTCACCGGCTGATCGAACTCCTCGCCGGTCTTCCCGTCGAAGAGGCGCTGCTTGCCATAGATGGGCACGGGTTGTCTGTACTTGAGCGCGACTCGTCGCGCCAGCTCGCGCAACTCCGCCTCTGGCAGGTCCGCTGGCGGGTGCTCGCCGCTGATGCGCTCGATCCAGAAGATCAGCGTCGCCCGGCGCGCGTTCGCATCGCGCCGCTGGCGAACTTCCAGGTCGAGCGGTTCCTGGCCGAAGTCGAGCGTCTCGTCCGGGTCGAAGCCGCGCTCGCGCAGCCACTCGCGCAGGACAGCGCGCCGCGCATACGCATGATCGAGAGCCAGGCGTTCCACGTCATAGCTGTTCAGAGCGCCCAGCCAGTGGTCAATGTACAGTCGGCGCACCTCTTCGTCGTCCTCGAGGTACTCCGTGTCGTACTCCTCAGCCGCCAGCCACGCCCAGGCGCGTTCGCCAATGTCGTCCCAGGCGCGATCGATCATCCACGCCCGGCCCAGCTCGGCCTCGATCTGGTCTTCTTCCGCGCCATCAAAAACGGGCGAGATGGCCCGGAAGCCCAGGCGATCGGCCGCCCAGCCCAGGTGCGTCTCCAGCACCTGGCCGATGTTCATGCGGCCCGGCACGCCGAGCGGGTTCAGGATGATGTCAACCGGCGTCCCGTCTTCCAGGAAGGGCATATCCTCGATGGAGACCACCTTCGAGATGACGCCCTTGTTGCCGTGTCGCCCCGCCATCTTGTCGCCCTGGGCCAGCTTGCGTTTCTGCGCCACGCTGACGCGCACCATCTGGTCAACGCCAGCGGGCAGATCGCGGTGCTCTTCGCGGGTGAAGATCTTCACGTCCACCACTTTGCCGCGCTCGCCATGCGGCTGGCGCAGCGACGAGTCCTTGACCTCGCGCGCCTTCTCGCCAAAGATCGCCCGCAGCAGCTTTTCCTCTGGGCTGAGTTCCTTCTCGCCCTTCGGCGTGATCTTGCCCACCAGAATGTCGTTGGGGCCAACGTCCGCGCCAATGCGGATGATGCCAAACTCGTCCAGGTCCTTGAGCGCCTCTTCGCCGACATTCGGGATGTCGTAGGTGATCTCTTCTGGGCCGAGCTTGGTATCGCGCGCCTCGATTTCGTGCTTCTCGATGTGAATCGAAGTGAACTTGTCCTGGCGCACCAGCTCCTCGCTGATCAGCAGGGCGTCCTCGTAGTTGCCGCCTTCCCAGGAGAGGAACGCGGCCAGCACGTCGTGGCCCAGCGCCAACTCCCCGATCACCGTTGACGAGCTGTCGGCCAGGACATCGCCCCTGCGCACCATCTGCCCTTTGCGCACGACGGGACGCTGATCAATGCACGTAGACTGGTTGGAGCGGTGATACTTGCGCAGGCGATAAGCCTTCAGGCCCTCTTCTGTGTGCAGCACCACCTGGTCACCCTGCACCGAGACCACTTCGCCGTCGCGGTCAGAGATGAGTACCTGCCCGGAGTCAATGGCGGCCTGCTGTTCGACGCCGGTGCTGACGATGGGAATGTCCGGCTTGAGCAGGGGGACAGCCTGGCGCTGCATGTTCGAACCCATCAGCGCGCGGTTGGCGTCGTCGTGCTCCAGGAAGGGGATCAGCGCCGCCGAGATGCCGACGATCTGGCGCGGAGCCACGTCCATGTAGTCAATGCGGTCGCGCGATGCCACCAGAAAACGCTGGTGATGGCGCGCTGATACGCGCTCATTGACGAAATGATCGCTGTCGTCTAGCAGGGCGTTGGCCTGGGCGATGGTATAGCGATCTTCCTCGTCAGCGGACAGATACTCGATTTCCTCGCTGACAAAGGGCACGATCGGCACCGTCTTGATCTGCCACTTGGCGAGCTGCGTCCGCGCCTTCGTGTCAATGACCGTGCCCGCCGCAAGGCTCTTGCCGGAAGACTCGTCCGTCACGTCCGAGCGCAGCACCCGCCCGATCAGTCGTTCGTCGTCGAGCGCCATCTCGCGGTAGACCCGGCGGTAGGGCGTCTCGATGAAGCCGTACTCGTTGACGCGCCCGTAGCTGGCCAGGCGACCGATCAGGCCGATGTTCGGCCCTTCCGGCGTCTCGATGGGGCAGATACGCCCATAGTGGCTGTGGTGCACGTCGCGCACGTCGAAGCCTGCACGCTCGCGGCGCAGACCGCCCGGCCCCAGGGCCGACAGCGTGCGCTTGTGCGTCAGCTCCGACAGCGGGTTGGTCTGCTCCATGAACTGCGAAAGCTGGCTGGAGCCGAAGAATTCGCGCACCGCCGCCACCACCGGGCGGATATTGATCAGCGTCATCGGCGAGACGCTATCCGACTCGCGGATTGACATGCGCTCGCGCACGACGCGCTCCATGCGGCGCAGGCCGATGCGCAGCGAATTCTGGATTAGCTCGCCCACCGTCTTGACGCGGCGGTTGCCCAGGTGGTCAATGTCGTCTGGCTCTTCCAGGCCGTTGTTGATCAGGATCATGCGGCCAATCAGCTTGACCAGATCGTACTTGGTGATGGTGCGCATGGCGGGCAGCACAGGGTCGTCAATGTGCAGCCGCTGGTTGAGCTTGTAGCGCCCTACCCGCTCCAGGTCATAGCGGCGCTGATCGAACAACTGGCTTTCCAGGTATTCGCGCGCGTTGTCGAGGGTCGGCGGGTCGCCGGGGCGCATCCGCTTGTAGAACTCCAGCAGCGCGGCCTGGGCGATGGTCATATCATCGCGCAGGTCCCACTGCGGCTCCATGCGGATGGTGCCTTCCATGTACCGGTGATCCGGGCTGTTGTCAACCTCTTTGTAGATCGCCAGGAGTTCTTCGTCCGTGCCTTCCTGAATTGGCGAATGAGCGTCGAAGCCGTCATGGACGGCAGCCAGCGCGCGCAGCAGGATGGTGACGGGGATGGTGCGCTTGCGATTGAACTTGATTGCCAGGTAATCGCTCTTGCGCGTCTCGAACTCCATCCACGCGCCGCGATCGGGGATCAGCTTGGCCGTCGAAAGCAGGCGACCCGTTGTGCGATCTTCCTCGGCGGCGAAGTAGACGCCGGGCGAGCGAATGAGCTGGCTGACCACCACGCGCTCGGTGCCGTTGATGATGAACGTACCCTTGTCCGTCATCAACGGGAAATCGCCCATGAAGATGTCGGAGATCACCACTTCGTCGCCGGCGGCGCGGTTGACCAGCGCCACCTTGATATAGAGCGGCGCCGCAAAGGTGATATCGCGCTCCAGGCAGATTTCTTCCGGGTATTTCGGTTCATCGAACCAGTAGGTCAGGCCGAACTGCTCTGCTTCGACGCTGCTACCAGGGAAATATAGCCGCAAGTTCCCGTTGAAGCTCTCGATCGGACTGATCTCATCGAACAGCTCGCTCAGCCCTTCGCGCAGGAAGCGGTCGAACGATTCCAGCTGGATTTCAATGAGCGAAGGAAGATCCTGCACGTCTAGCGCTCGTGCGTAGTTCTTCTCATCAAGCCGCCGCTGCATGCATCACTCCTTGAGGTCACTTGTCGCCAAAGGTTGCGACCAGCCAGACGTGGTCGCCGAGGGGACGGGGAGACTGCAACGTGTCCTCAACACTGGTTAGGCCGTTTTCGAGGTCAATGGTTTGTCTAGACAGTCACGGGGCACAAGAATAAGTAGTATACCACAGCGCGCCAATCTGTCAATCGTAATATTTCGCTTTTCGCTTGGGTGCGTCCCAGAATTGCGGCGAACCAGCCATGCACAGGGGCGCAACCAGTTTTGAGACGTTTGCCCTGGCAATCCGCGCCCGACCCTCGCGCGCCGCCGGGCATTGTGTTAAGCTCTGGCAGGCAGCCTCCGCCACGCCGCATACACGCCAGCGCACATGGATTCGAGCGAACGTGAGCACCAGCCAGCCTTCTCAGATCGCCCCCTCACTGACCAGAGACGAACTCCGGCGCTACAGCCGTCACCTGGCCCTGCCCCAGGTGGGCGTGGACGGGCAGCGCCGCCTGAAGGAAGCCAGCGCGATCGTCGTGGGCACAGGCGGGCTGGGCAGTCCCACCGCTCTCTACCTGGCGGCGGCGGGCGTGGGGCGCATCGGGCTGGTGGACTTCGACGTGGTGGATGTGACCAACCTGCAGCGCCAGATCGCTCACAGCGAGGCGACAGTGGGCCTGCCTAAGGTGCTCTCCGCCGCTGAGCGCCTCCGCGAGCTGAACCCGCACGTCACCATCGAAACTTTCGAGACGCCGCTGACCAGCCACAACGCGCTGGACATTCTGAACGGCTACGACCTCATCCTCGACGGCACCGACAACTTCCCGACGCGCTACCTGCTGAACGATGCCGCTGTGCTGCTCGGCAAGCCGCTGGTCTACGGCAGCATCTACCGTTTCGAGGGCCAGATCAGCGTCTTCGGCGCGCCGGGCGGCCCTTGCTATCGCTGCATGCTGCCCGAACCGCCGCCGCCCCATCTCGTGCCAAGCTGCGCCGAAGCGGGCGTGCTCGGCGTCCTGCCGGGCACCATCGGCACGCTGCAAGCCACCGAAGCCATCAAGCTGATCCTGGGGATTGGCGAGCCGCTGATCGGGCGGCTGCTGCTCTACGACGCGCTGGACATGACCTTCGACACGATCATCCTGCCCAAGCGCGCCGCGTGTCCGCTCTGCGGGGACGCGCCGACGATCACCGGGCTGGTGGACTATGAAGAGTTCTGCGGTGCGCCGGCGCACAACGGCAGCGCCTATCACGGGGCGCAGAAAGCACGGCAAAGCGTGCGCTCGCTGACTCCGCGCCAGGTACAGGAGCGCCTGGCCAGCGGCGAGCCGCTCGTCCTGCTCGACATCCGCGAGCCATACGAGCTTTTGCTCAGCCGCCTGGAGAACGCCCTGCATATCCCCCTGAGCGAGATGGACGCGCGCTGGCACGAAATCCCCGGCGACCGGCCCGTCATCGTCCTCTGCCATCACGGGGTGCGCAGCGCGCGCCTGATCCGGCGGCTGCAAGCCCAGGGCCGCGCCAACCTGATCAATCTGGAAGGCGGGATTGACGCCTGGTCGCGCCAGATTGATGCGTCACTCCCCCGTTATTGAGGGAAAACCTGCCCCGTGCTCAGCCAGCAGACGACTCGTAGGCTTCACGGGCGTAATCTTGCAGGCTGTTGCTGACCACCGGCAGCGCCACACCGCCGCGCATCAGCCGTTCCTGGCGCGTCTTGGCGCGCCCCAGCAGTCGCTTGATCTCAGAATCATCCGGCAGCACGGCCTCCGCCGCCTCCAGAAGCTGCAACGTCCGGTTGAGCTGTACCGTGTCGTCAGTGAGCAGCCGGGCCAGCGCCAGCAGCGCCGCGCCGAGCGGCTCGCGCTGCGCCAGGTCGAAGGCCACATGCAGCGCGCGACGGTAGTTCATCAGCGCGTGGGCCGGATCGCCCTGCGCTTCGAACAGCGCGCCCAGGCTCATGAACTGCCCGTGTTCCGCCGCCTGGTCGCCCCTGGCGCGCGCCAGCGCCAGCAGGCGCTCGTATCCGGCGCGGGCGCTGTCCCATTCGAGGGATTCAGCGCGCGTGTCGGCAATCTTGTGCAGCGTGTCGCGCAGCAGATCGTCGCGCTCCACGCGCTCAAACAGAACCACCGCCTGCTCCCAGACCATCACAGCGTCCTGCAAGCGCCCCATTTCCCAGTAAACCGAGCCGAGCTTGTCGAGCGCCACGCCAACGTCCAGCCAGGCCTCGCTGGGCCGGAAGGCTTCGACCGCCTCTTTGTAGGCGGACTCAGCTCCCTCCCACCGCTCCAACGTCACCTGCAGATCGCCGAGCACCACCAGCAGCTCACCTTCGCGTCGCGGGTTATCGGCTTCCTGGGCCAGCCTCACCCCCTGGTCCACATAAGCCAGCACATCCTCGTAACGCTCGCCTTCCAGGCTGAGCATGGCCAGCGCCTCGATGGCGGCCAATTCGTCGTCCACATTGCCATCCGCCTTGAAGCTGTCGGCGGCCTGCGCATAGCGGTTGATGGTCTCGTGAGGATCGCCGCGCTCCTTGACCTCTCTGGCCAGCCGTTCCAGAGTCTCAGTATCGGATGGAAGCTCCAGGTCGCCCGCAGGCTCTTCGTCCGGCATCGCAGCGGCCGGCTCCGCAGCGACCGCCGCTTCCTCAGGCATCGTCTCCGGCACGGGCAAGTCAGCAGCCTCGCTCACCGCTTCCGCGGCACCTGCCTCCGCCACAGGCCCGGCTTCGGCGTCCGGCTCGGCGAGCGGAGCCTCAACCGTCGCCTGCGCGTCTTCGCTCACCGCCTCGTCGCCCGGCTCAGAATCGGGCGCTGGCGAGTCAGGCTCTGGCACAATGCCGCCCAGGACGCCCGCCTCCGCCGCTTCAGGAGTCCCTTGCAGGTGGCGCAGCCACTCGTACTCCGCCAGGAAGCCGCACGCCCGGACGAAGCTCTCCTCGCCCGCCGGAGCCAGCATTTGCGTTAGCTCCTGGAGAAAGTCGGCCTTGTGGTGCAGAGCGGCATGGCGGCCCGCCGCGATGATATTGGGCATTTCCGCAGCCAGGCGCTCGTGCTGGGTGGCGCTGGCCTCGTCCGAATGCCGGCGCACGTAGACGAGCAGCCCGTGCAGGTGGCGCGCCCGCATGGTATCCAGGCGGCGCTTGCCGCGCAGAAAGGCCTGGGCGAAGCGCTGTACCATCTCGTGCGCGCTGAAAGTCGGGCGGTCGGCGCCCATGCGCTCGGCGACGAAGCCGCGCTCGACAAGCTGGCGCATCCGCGCGCAGATGCCATCGGTGGGCGCGCCGGTCACGTCGGAGAGCAGCTCGTCGCTCGCCTCCCCCGCGAACGCCGTGCCGATGAGCATGACCATGCCCTGCAAATCCTGCGGCAGCAGCCGGTAAGCCGCCATCAGCATCGCCATGACGCGGTTGGCCGGCCCCGGCGGCAGATCGGGCATCTGCGTCAGCAGGGCCTCCAGGCCGATTCCGGCGGCAAGCTGCAAGCCGGCCACCGTCAGCGACAGCGCGTTGCCATCGAGCGCATCGGCCAGGTGCTCTGCTGCGTCATCGCCAGCATCCCACGCCCCCGCCGCCAAGCGCAGCAAAAGCGCCCGGCCCGCTTCGCGTTCCAGCCCGGCCACTTCGAACGGCGCCCAGGGGCCAGCAAGCGGGTGGCGGGCCGCGATCACCAGCGGAAGCCCAGGCGCGCACACGTCAACAAATTCGCGCGCCGCGTCCAGCCGCACCTGCCCATCGAGCACGATCAACGGTCGCTGCGCTTCGAGCAGCGACCGCGCCTGGGCGAAGCCCCCCGCCCGGTCTGGGCCAGGCGATGCGGGCGCCGCGCCGTAAGCGCGCGCCACGCGGTTCGCCAGGGCGAGGGACGTCTCATCACGCCCGTCCAGCCACAGCACACCCCCTGGATGCTCGATATGGCTGGCAGCCAGGGCGTTCGCCAGAGCGGTGCGACCCACACCAGGCTGACCGTGCAGCAGGACGGCGGCGTTCGTCTTCAGCGCCGCGTGCAGCGCGTCCAGGTCGGCTTGGCGCCCCACCAACCCTTGCAGTGGACGGCCCGGCAGATAGCGGCTGCTGTGGAGCGGCGCACCATCACGAAAAGGAAGTTGTCCGTTCATGAATACCACCCGTCAACTCACGCGAAGCCCGGTCTGGGACGTAAGTCCTGCCAGCAGTATAACAAATGCCGCCCGCTGGCACTAGCCGGGCGGCATGAGCTATACACCTCTCATCGAGCGAGGAGCAGATCGCGGAAGAGCAGCGCTCAGTCCTCGTCAGGTGGGGGCACCGGCAGATCGGCCACCGGCACGTCCTTGTACTTCTTGCCGACCTCGATGAGCATAACCGGGATCCCCTCACGGATCGGGTACTTGTAGCCCGAATCCGCGCAGACCAGCCAGCAGCCATGTGCCAGTTCCAGGCGGCCTGGGTCATCACCCTTATCTGTGTAATGCACCGCTTCGGGGCAGCGCAGAATTTCGAACAAATCCGGGCTGATCGCAGCGCCGGGCGAAGTCATGTCGGGCATCGGTTCCTCCGGATTCAGCTTAGGTTGTACGCCGCCAGTATAGCCCTGCTGCCCGGCTGCCGTCAAGCGCTGGCGCACGCGCCCCACTCCGCGCTACACTGGCACCAGATGAATGCTTCACAGGCTTCTGGCGGCAGGGAGCCAATGCCATCAGTCGCAGCCGGACACGGCGTGATCCACTACTCAGACTTCTCCGGCCAGGCTCAGAGCGTGCGCTGGCCGCCGCTGCTGCTGGTGCATGGCGCGGGCGGCTCGCGGCTGGACTGGCCCGCCGCGCTGCGCCGGCTGCCGGGCGCGCACGTGCTCACCCTCGATCTGCCCGGTCACGGGCGCTCGACCGGGCCGGGGCGCGGCACCATTGAGGGCTACGCCCAGGACGTGCGCCTGTTCCTCGACCGCCTGGGCCTGGGACAAGTGATCCTGATCGGGCACAGCATGGGCGGCGCAGTCGCCCAGCAGATCGCGCTGAGCGATCCCGATCGCGTCGCCGGGCTGGTGCTGATCGCCACCGGCAGCAAGCTGCCCGTTGATCCCGCCCTGCCCCAGCGCATTCTCGCAGAGACCGGCGCGACACTGGACTGGATCATCACCAACGCCTGGGGACATCCGGTGGCGGATGGTCTGCGAGCACAGGCCCGCCAGCGCATGGCCCAGACGCCGCCTACCGTGCTGCGCGATGACTACCTGGCCTGCCAGTCCTTCGACGTGCGCGACCGGCTGCACCAGATCACGGCACCGACATTGGTCATTGGTGCGGCGGATGACCGCATGGTGCCCCTCTCATTCAGCGCGACGCTGGCCGAGCGCATCCCGCGCGCAGCGCTGGCCGTCATCCAGGGAGCCGGGCATATGGTGCCCCTGGAGCGCACTGCCGAAGTCGTGCGCGCCATCACCGAGTGGTTGGAGGCAGGGGTATGGTGAGCTTGCTCAGGCGATCAACAGGCTGGCTGATGCGCGCCAGCGGGCACGCAGCCCTCAGCGCGCTGATGCGTCACGGTGGGCGCTCGGTCGTCGAGTCGGCAGTCGGCGCCGCCGTCGAAGCGGCACCCCGGGGCGGGCAGCGCTCGTTCACCCAGATCTTCGCCGTCACCTGCCCGGTGACTGTCTACGTGCGCGGGTCGCACTGCGCCGTGTCCGTGCGCCGGCACGACGCGCCGCGCGTCGAGCTGGAAGCAAACCTGGCGCGGGCGTTCGGCGTCGAGCTGACTGCCGAGCAGGACGAAGCGGGCATCTACATCGTCGCCCGGCGCAAGCCGGTGGTGGGCGCGGCGGCGCGCCTGGAACTGGCGCTGACCGTCCCGCCCGACGCGCACCTGGCCCTGCACCTGACGCCCGGTGATGCCTCCTTCCTCAGCCTGGACGGCCTGACCGAGCTGTCGGTGGCGCAGGTTTTCGCGCCAGCGGACAGCGCGTCGCCAGGCGCGGGGTAAGCGGCGGATAGGGTGATTGGTGAGCGGTGGTCGGTGAGTGGCGATGGCCGCGTCGCGCGCTCCTGGCCGCACCAGTCACTAACAACCAACCGCCAGGAACCTCGACCGCGAAATTGCAGAGAGCGCGCAGAAAAGCGCAGAGGGTTTGATTCTTCTCGGTTTTCTCCTCTGCGCCCTTCGTGCCTCCGCGATTCAGGCCCCCTCACCCCCAGGCTGGCGCACCTGACTGGCTCTTGCCAGCCGCCCGACATAATGGTACCCTTCGCTGCGTTTCGCCCGGCCCGACGCCCAATAGCCGCCGGACGCCCACACCGATCAACTTAGCCACCTGGGGTCATCGTGAGCAAACTCGTCATCGTCGAATCACCGACCAAAGCGCGCACCATCCGCGGCTTCCTGCCCGCCGACTACCGTGTCGAGGCGAGCATGGGGCACATCCGCGACCTGCCCGCTTCGGCAGCGGAGATTCCGGCCAAAGTGAAGAATGAGGACTGGGCGCGGCTGGGCGTCAATATTGGGGCGGACTTCGAGCCGCTCTACGTGATCCCCAGGAACAAGAAAAAGGTCGTCAAGGCGCTCGGCGAGGCGCTGGCCAAAGCCGATGAGCTGATCCTGGCGACCGACGAAGACCGCGAAGGCGAGAGCATCGCCTGGCACCTCACCGAAGTCCTCAAGCCGAAGGTGCCGGTCAAGCGCATGGTCTTCCACGAGATCACCAAAGAGGCCATCCAGAACGCCATCAAGCACTGCCGCACCGTTGACGACAAGCTGGTCGAGGCCCAGGAGACGCGCCGCGTCCTCGATCGGCTGGTCGGCTACACCATCTCGCCGCTGCTGTGGAAGAAGATCGCGCCCGGCCTGTCGGCAGGCCGCGTCCAGTCGGCGGCGGTGCATCTGCTCGTCCAGCGCGAAGAGGAGCGGCGCCGTTTTCGCTCTGGCGCGTACTGGGACCTCAAGGCGACCCTGGTCGCGCACGGCGGCACCTTCACCGCGCAGCTTGTGACGCTCAATGGCATGCGCCTGGCGACCGGCAAAGACTTCGACGAGACGACGGGCCGGATTCCGAAGGGCAAGAAGGTCCTTCTGCTCAACGAGGAGCAGGCCACAGACCTGGCGCGCCGGCTGAAAGCGGGCGACTGGCTGGTGACGGATGTGAGCGAGCGCGACCAGACGCGCAGCCCTGCCCCGCCCTTCACCACTTCGACGCTCCAGCAGGAAGCCAACCGCAAGCTCGGCCTCTCTGCCCAGCAGACGATGCGCACCGCTCAGCGCCTTTATGAGCGCGGCCTGATCACCTACATGCGCACGGACTCTGTGCACCTGTCCGAGCAGGCACTGCACACCATCCGCCAACGCGTGACCGATCAGTACGGCGTGGAGTTCCTCAGCCGGACGCCGCGCCAGTATCGCACACAGGCCAAAGGCGCGCAGGAAGCCCACGAAGCGATCCGCCCCGCCGGGGCGCAGATGCCCACCGCCGAAGAGCTGGGCCTCAGCGGGCAGGAGTACGGGCTGTATAACCTGATCTGGAAGCGCACCATCGCCACGCAGATGGCCGATGCCCGGCTGCGGCTGACGACCGTGCAGATCACGGTGGACAACGCCGAGTTCCGCGCGACGGGCAGGCACGTGCTGTTCCCCGGCTTCTTCCGCGCTTACGTGGAAGGGGCCGACGACCCCTCCGCCGCGCTCGACGATCAGGAGACGCTGCTGCCGCCGCTGAAGGCGGGCGAGCAGGTACGCTGCAAGGCGCTGGAACCGGTCCGCCACGACACCAAGCCGCCGGCGCGCTACACCGATGCAACGCTGGTCAAGGCCCTCGAAAGCGAGGGCATCGGGCGGCCCAGCACCTATGCCACCATCATCAGCACCATCGAGGAGCGCGGCTACCTGCACAAAGCCGGCAAACAGTTGATCCCCACCTTCACCGCCTTCGCCGTCAACTGCCTGCTGGAGAACCATTTCCAGAACCTGGTGGACATGGATTTCACCGCGCAGATGGAACAGGTGCTCGACGAGATCGCCGAGGGCGGGCAGGCCGGCAAGCCTTACCTGCACACGTTCTTTCTCGGCGAAAACGGGTTGGAGCAGCAGGTCAAGGTCAAGGAAAAAGAGATCGATCCGCGCACCATCCATGCGCTGACGCTGGACGAGGCGGGCGCGCGCGTGCGCGTCGGGCGCTATGGCGCGTACCTGGAGCAGGAGCGCGACGGCGAAGTAGTGCGCGTCTCCCTGCCGGATAACATGCCGCCCGCCGACCTGGTGGAGAGCGAGATCACGCGCCTGCTGTCCGAAAAACAGTCCGGCCCCGCCCCGCTCGGCCATGACCCGGCCAGCGGCGAGCCGATCTTCGTGCTGCAAGGCCCCTATGGGCCATACGCTCAGCGTGGCGAAAACGGCAACGGCGAGGGCAAATCCAGGCCCAAGCCGCAGCGCGTCTCCCTGCCTAAAGGCGTCTCCCCTGAGTCGGTGACGCTGGAACAGGCCATCGCCCTGCTCAACCTGCCGCGCACGCTGGGCGCGCACCCCGACTCCGGTGAGCCGGTCGAGGCGGGCATCGGGCGCTTCGGGCCATATGTGCGCCACAGCGGTGAGTACCGCTCGCTGGCACCCGGCGACGATGTGCTGACCATCACCCTGGAGCGCGCGCTGGCGCTGCTGGCCCAGGCAAAGGGCCGCCAGCGCACAGAGCTGCTGCGCGAGCTGGGCGCGCACCCCGACGATGGCGGGCCGGTTGGCCTCTACGACGGGCGCTATGGCCCCTTCGTCAAGCACGGCAAGCTGAACGCCAGCCTGCCGAAGGGGATGGCCGCCGACCAGGTCACGCTGGAGTCGGCGCTGGCGCTGCTGGCGAAAAAAGCGACAGCTAAACCCCGCCGCAAGAAGTCCGCTAACGCCAGGTAACTACCCGCCGGGCGTTCAGCGCGGCACCCACATCCGGGCGCGCGCAAAAACCTGCCTGGGTGAGGTCACGGCCCGGCTGCGCCCTGGGTTACCTCACCCCCGCTCGGCGCCGGCGCGCATTGCTGACCTTCCGCGCACGGGTATAATCAACCCCAGCGTCCCTGTATCTCGTCAGCGGAGACCCCTTGTCATGGTTGGCTCCGGGAAGAACCTGCCGGTTGCCGCACGACTCGCCCAGTTGAGCCAGGTCGTCCAGGATGTCACCGACGCGCTGCACGCCCAGCATAGCCTGCTGCGCCAGCGCGCGCTGGGCCTCCCGCCCGATCTGCTGGGCGGCTTGGCGCAGGTCACCACGGACCTGCGCGCCGTCTCCGCGTTTCTGAGCGCCGCCGCCGTCGAGCTGGAACAACTGCGCGCCCTGGCCCACACCACCGCCCTGATCAACTCCTCGCTGGATATCCACCAGGTGCTCAACGAAGTGATGGATACGGTCATCGCCCTGACCGGGGCCGAGCGCGGCTACATCGTACTGCGCGACGAGCAGACCAGCGACCTGGAGTTCCGCATCGCCCGCAACCTCGACCGCGAGACGCTGGAGCGGAGCGAGTTCATCGTCAGCCGCACAGTCGTCGGCCAGGTAGCCGAGACGGGCCGCCCTGTGCTGACCACCAACGCCCTGTCCGACCCCGCCTTCAGCACGCAGGAGAGCGTGGTCATCCACGCTCTGCGCTCGATCCTCTGTGTGCCGCTGGTCCTGCGGGATCGCCTGACCGGGGTAGTCTATGTGGATAACCGCGTCAAGGATGGCGTTTTCGGCGAAAAGGAGCTGTCGCTGCTGTCTGTCTTCGCCAACCAGGCCGCCATCGCCATCGAAAACGCCCGGCTCTTCGCCCGCGTGCAGGCCGCCCTCAGCGAAGTCACCGCCATGACCGAGCTAATGGACAACGTCTTCGCCTCCATCGCCAGCGGTGTGCTCACGACCGACACGGCGACCGTCGTCACCACCTGCAACCATGCGGCAGAGCGCATCCTCACCGTCGCCAGCCAGGGCGTGGTGGGCCGCGCGCTCGCCCAGGCGCTGCCACCCATTTACGAGCATCTGGCCGATTCGCTGGCGGACGTGATCACCAGCGGAGCGCAGGATTGGATCGAGATCGCGCCGGTGCTGCCAGAACGGGGCGAGGTGAGCCTGACCTTCAAGCTGTCCCCGCTGGTCAACCAGCAGGCCATCGAGGGCGCGGCCATCGTCGTGGACGACCTCACCGAGATCAGGCGGCGCGAAGCCACGCTCGAAGCGGTGCGCCGCTACCTCCCTCCGGCGGTGCTGGACAACATCCAGAGCCTCGACGGGCTGGGGCTGGGCGGCGAACGGCGCGAGACCACCATCCTCTTCGTCGAGTCGCGCCCGCTGTCGTCTTTCCCGGAAGCATTGCGCGCCCAGGAGCTGATGGAGCGGCTCAACCTTTACCTGACCGTCGGCGCCGAGGCGATCCACGCCCGGAACGGCGTCATTGACAAGTTCATGGGCAGCGAGATCATGGGCCTGTTCAATACGCAGCTCAACCCGGCCCCCGACCACGCCTGGCAGGCCGTCCTCGCCGCCCTGAAGATCGCCGACGACTTCCTGGCCCTGGCCCTCACTCTCGGCGAAGAGCCGGTCCCTTGCTTTCGCATTGGCGTGCACACCGGCGTAGCGACGGTGGGCAACGTAGGCAGTCCTTCGCGCCGCGATTTCACCGCCCTCGGCGACACGGTGAACCTGGCCAAGCGCCTGCAAGAACATGCCGCGCCCGGCCAGATCATCATCAGCGAAGATTGCTACCAGGCCTGCGCCGATCAACTGGCGGACCCGGCCAACGGCCTGCTGGTCATCGCGCGGGGCAGCGCACAGGTGAGGGGCCGCAGCCGGGCCACCGCCATCTACGAGATACAGCGCGAGCACGTTTGATCGGCCATCGCGCCAGGGATACACAGCCACGATGCTCGAAACGGCGAACATCAACCACGAAGCCCAGGCCAAGATCGGACGCCTCCGTCAGCAGATAGGCGAGCTTGCCGCTATGCTGAGCACCGAGCAGGACTCCCTGCGCCAGCGCGGCATGACCACGCCGCCGGGCACGCTGCAGAGCCTGCTGGAGGTGCGCGCCCAGTTGCACGGGTTGATGCACCAGTCGGTTGAGGAAAACACGGAGCTGGACCAACTGCGCGCCCTGGCCAAGACGACCGGGCTGCTCGGCTCCTCGCTGGAGCCGGAAGCGGTGCTGGCCGAGGTGGTGGACACGGCCATCGCCATGATCGGCGCCGAGCGCGCCTACATTGTGCTGCGCTCGTCCGACACAGACCAGCTCGAGTTCCGCATCGGGCGCGATCTGCACCGCCAGCCGCTGGACGCCAGCCGCTTCGCCGTCAGCGAGACGGTGATGCGCCAGGCCGCCGAGACCGGCCAGCCGGTGCTCGCCGGCGATGCGCTGCTCGACCCGCGCTATGGCATCCAGCGCAGCATCATGGCGCACGGCCCGCGCTCAGTCATCTGCGTCCCGCTGATCCATAAGGGGACGGTGACCGGCGTGCTCTACGCCGACAACCGGCAGGTGGCCGACCTGTTTGGCGAGCGCGAGGTGGCGCTGCTGGTCGCCTTCGCCAACCAGGCCGCCATCGCGATCGAGAACGCGCGTCTTTTCGCCCGCGCGCGGCGCGCCCTGGCCGAGATCACCGAGCTTAAGCAGCTTCTCGACAATGTGCTGACCTCTATCGCCAGCGGCGTGATCACCACCGACCGGCACAGCCAGATTGTCATCTTCAACCGCGCCGCCGAGCAGATTCTGGGCGTGCCCGCCGAGCGTGCATTGGGCCAGCCCGTCGAGTCGGTGCTGCCCGACCTCTCAACCGGCTTCAGGCAGGCGGCCCAGACCGTCCAGTTGGAGAACCGGCAGCAAGCCTTCGAGATCGAGCCGGTCTTGCCGGGGCGCGGCGCGGTGACGCTGAGCCTCAAGCTGACGCCGCTGAAGGACGCGCAGGGCTTCACGGTCGGCACGGCCATCGTCGTGGACGACCTGACCGAGATTCGCCAGCGCGATGCCACGCTCAAAGTCGTGCGCACCTACCTGCCCCCCTCGCTGGTGCGCAACATCCAGAGCATTGACCGGCTGGGGCTGAGCGGCGACGAGCGCGAGATCTCGGTCATCTTCGCCGACGTGCGCGGCTTCACCGCTTTCAGCGAGCAGCTTGATCCCGAACGCCTGATGACGATCATCAGCCAGTATCTGACCGTGTGCACGGACGCCATCCAACTGCACGACGGCATCATTGACAAGTACCTGGGCGACGCTGTGGTGGGGCTGTTCAACACGCAGTTGAACCCGCAGCCAGATCATGCCGTGCGCGCCGTGCGCGCCGCGCTGTCCATGGCCTACGACGTGCGCGCCCTGCACGAAATCCTGCCGCCGGAACAACGCCTGTTCTACGGCATCGGCGTGGACACGGGTCTGGCTGTGCTCGGCAACGTCGGCAGCCCCAGCCGCAAGGAGTTCACAGCCATCGGCGCGCCGTTCAATCACGCCAAATATCTGCAGGAGAACGCGCTATCCGGCGAGATTCTCCTCAGCCCGCATACGTATCGCCTCGTCGCCGAGGTGGTCACCGTCGAGGCGCTAGCCCCGCGCAAGACCAGCGCCGCCCCGGTCTATAGCGAGATATACCGCGTGACCGGCATCCAGCGCCGTCATCCCTGACTGGCGCCCGCAGCAAAAAGCCCCCTGTGCAGGGGGCTTCGCTTCGCCAGAATGCGCGCTGATCAGCCAGGGCGATCAGGCGCTCTCCGCGACGGGGATGTAACCGTGCTCCTCCAGGTAGGCCAGGCACTTGGCGGCGCTCTCTTCCACCGTCTCCTGGTGTGTGTGCAGCGTGATCTCCGGGTCGAGCGGCTCCTCATACGGGTCGCTGACCCCGGTGAATTCGGGGATTTCGCCGGCGAACGCCTTGGCGTACATGCCCTTCACGTCGCGCTGCGCGCAGACTTCGAGCGGCGCGTGCACGAAGACCTCGATGAAATGGGTTGTCTCGGCGCGCACCATCGCCCGCGTCTCGCGGTAGGGCGAGATGAACGAGGCCAGCACGGCCACCCCGTTGCGCGATAGCAGCTTGGCCACGAAGGTCACGCGCTCGATGTTCTTGTCGCGGTCTTCTTTGGAGAAGCCCAGGTCGCGCGTCAGGCTCTTGCGCACCGTGTCGCCGTCCAGCCGCTCGACCTTCACCCCCCGCGCGCGCAGTTCCTTCTCCACAGCCAGGGCCACTGTCGTCTTGCCCGCCCCGGAAAGCCCCGTGAACCAGAGCGTGAAGCCTTGCTGATCGGTCATGATCGTTCGCCGTCCTTCGCTATATTCCGCGCCGCAGCCCGCCGGCGGGCGCGCAGTCTCTGTCAGAGAAAGGGCTGCCCGGCTGGGCAGCCCGCAGGGCATTGTACCACATTCCGCCATGTTGTATAGGCCGGCGTGCCGAGGTGTCGAGGGGCGAAAGAAGAGTACACGCAGGTTGTCTGCACCTCGCTTGACGCCGGGCATTGACCTCACCCTCGGCCCCACCCTGACAGATTCCGCGCGCGCCCGCCGAAGGCAGCACGGGGACTTCGGTCACCCCCTATTGGAGCAGTTTTTTTCCGTTGCTGGCAGGGACGGTATAGTTACCTTTAATGTCCGCGTCTCAGCCAGGTCTGCACAGGGAGGAACACCTATGAACCGTCGAGCCACTGGATTCCTGATATTCCTCATTGGATTGGTCATCATTGCTGCCGGCCTGGTGCTGATGCTCGTCATCGTGCCCGGCATGAAGCAGTTCCCCGCCGACGTAGATACGACGCGCAATTACGAGGGCACCATGCCCGTCCTGCTCAACGCCGAAGCGCTGCAATTCCTGACCGACATCCCCGTCGAGCTGACCCGTCACTTCAAGACAGAAGCGACCGATGGCGATCTGGCGCTGGTGCTCGAAGAGCAAACGCTCGCCAGCCAGGGCGCGCCCTTGCTGGACATGGTCAAACACCACGTCATTGACCGCAAGACGATGGAGTTCGTCAACGACTACCCCGCCAAGTGGGCCGACAAAGAGGGCCTGACCGAGCGCAGCGGCCTGGTCCTGGGCTGGCCGCTGGACGCCGAGAAGAGAGACTATGTCGGCTGGAGCGACGATTACCAGGCGACCGTGCCGCTGGCTTTCGCTGGCGAAGAAGAGCACGACCGCGCCAAGATCAAAACGTATCGCTACACATCCTCGTCCGAGCCGCAGCCCATTCACCCAGACGCCGTCGCCGCGATGGGCCTGCCCACCGAGCTTTCGCACGCGCAGCTTGGGCAGATGATCAGCGGGCTGGACATCAGTCCGCTGGTCGCAGCGGCGTTGCCCACGCTGATCAAGCAGGCCAACTGGCCCGATCCGGTGCCGCTGACCTACGGCTATGGCTACGAGGCTGAATACTGGGTCGAGCCGGTCACCGGCGTGCTGATTGACACGCATAAGGTCGAGATTCGCAGCGCCGGCTTTTCGGATGAGCTGATGGCTTCACTGATCGAGAAGATCAGCGCGCTGGGCCGCACGCCGGAAGATGTTGAGCGGCTTCTGCCAGTGACCGTCTTCCACCTGGACTACCGCGCCACCGATCAGTCCGTCCAGGATGCCAAGCAGGACGCGCTGGACGCCAAAGACCGGATCGCGCTCTTCGGCACCACGATCCCCTACGTGGCTATTGCGGCAGGCGCAGTCCTGGCGCTGCTGGGCCTCGCCCTGGCGCTGCGCAGGTAGCGCGCCCGCGCAGAGAACGTCATCGTCACAACGCGCAGGTCTGGCCCGGCGGCCAGACCTGCCTTTTTGTTCGGCGAAATCGCCCTCATTCGCCGACGGTCAGGCGATCCACCACCACCTCTATCGGCGCGAACGCGCCCCGCATATCGTAGAGAATCAGGCGCACTTCCGCCTCTCCGAGAGGCATTTCAGGCGGGACGGTCAGCGCATAGCGGCCCAGCACCGGCTGATCTGCTGTCCAGTTCTCCTGACCAAAGGACGGTCCGGCGGGCGGCTGATCCACCTGCGCGTGGAATTGCCCATCGCCCGCGTAGAGACGCACGCTGACGCGCGCGTCCGGCATGATCGACTCGCCGCGCTGCCACCAGGTGTGCAGGCGCACCAGGCCCCCGCGCGGCGCTGTGTCCGCGCCGAGCACGTAGCCGCCCAGGAAGCGCGGGCCATCGGGCGGAGCCTGGATGACCGTCCGCAGGGCGTCCACCCGCGCACGCAGATCAGCGGGATCGCGCAGCAGCCGCCAGCGGGCCAGCGCCACATCGCCGAAGCCGAGCGCGCCCGACAGCGGCTCCGCCTCGCCCAGGTACTCCAGCATCCCGCCGACGAGATTCTGCGGGTCCATGATGTCGCCCTGCCAGGCCAGCACCCACACCCGCTGTGCGCTGTGCGTATCAATCAGCGCGCCGAGCGCCGCGATCGCCTCGTCGAAGAACAGGAAACGATTGACATCGGTCAGCTTGTCCGGCGGCAGGCCAATCCAGGGGACGGCGGCCTCATAGTAGCCGGCGGCGGTGAACAGCGTGCCATCGCGCAGCACGAGCACATCGCCGGGTTCGGCGTGCTGACGAAGGTACGCGAAAGCCTCGCGCAGATAGCTGTTGTAAGCCGGCGGGTAGTTGGCTGTGACAGGGAGCCACAGCACAAACAGCGCCCCCGCCCAGACCGGCCAGCGCAGCCAGCGCACCCGGCGCAGCGCCGCCAGCCCCACCCCCGCGATCAGCGCCGCGCCCAGCCAGGCGACCCAGCCATGCCGCCCGGAGAGCTTGCCCTGCACGCCGTAGACCATGACGATCAGCCCGGCCAGCGGGAGAAGAGTCGCCAGCAGAGGCAGCACCAGCTCGCGCGTGGCGCAGCGGCATCTGCGGCGCAGCGCCAGCCACAACGCGCCGGACCCGGCGATGACCGCGACCATCGCCGGGCCATAAGGGGGCGCGTCTGGCGGCACGGCGCGCTGCCCGTGCGCGTAGAAGGTGAGGTAAGCGTCCAGCGCCTCGCCCGGCGTGATGCGCTCGGCGAAGGCCGTGCCCGCCCGCACGTCGCGCCCGGCCAGGGCCACCGCCCAGGGCAGGTATCCCACCACAAGGCCCGCCGCAAGCGCCGCCGCCACCGTCCACCCACGTCGCGAGCGGACACGCAGAGCGCGCCAGCCGACCGCCACACCGTGCACAGCCAGCACCAGCGCGCCGGTGTAATGCGTATAGAGCAGCCCCAGGGCCAGCAGCCAGTAGGCGAGGAGCAGGCCAGAGCAGCGCCGCTCGCGGCAGGGCGCTTCGCCGCAGCGCCGCCACAGCTCCCACAGGACGACGCTCGACCACGCCGCCAGCGCCAGCGCCAGGCCGTAGGGCCGCACCTCGAACGCGGCGTAGGCGAAGCTCTGCGTGACGGCGAAAGCCCCCGCCGCCAACGCGCCCGCCGTCGCCCCGCCCAGGCGCCGACCCAGCGCCAGCAGCCCGGCGGCGGCCAGCAGCGCGCTCCAGAAAGAGACCGCGCGCAGGGCGAATTCGCTCGTCCCGCCCGCGCCCGTCCACAGCTTGAGCAGGGCGAAGTGCAGCGGCACCTGGTTGTCAATGCGCGCGCACCACTCCCACAGGGCCGACCAGGGCTGCCCGGCGAAATAGGCGTTGACCGTCTCGTCGTACCACAGGCCGCGCCCCGGCCACTGAGCCGCCAGCCCCCCCGCGATGGCCAGCAGGATCAGCCCCGCCGCCCACAGCCGTCGCCGTCCGCCAGCAGAAAGCGCGCGCATCGCCTCACCGGGTCCGGCTCAGAGCCAGCAGGGTCTCAGCCCCCGCCGGGCAGACTTCGATGCTGATCGCCCGCTCACCCTGGCTGAAGTCGGAGGCTAGGCACTCGTTTCCCTCGCCCGCAGGCCGGGGCTTGCCGCCCGCCGCCTCCCACAGCCTCATCGCGTGCCTCCGCCAGGCCAGGGCGCTGTCAAAGGGCAGGGCCAGGGCCACCGTCCGCGTTTCGCCCGGCAGCAATGCGGCCAGGCTCGCCGCGAATGCCCCGCGCTGCTCCGCCGGCGGGCCGGGTCGCCAGATTTCGTAGCTGAAGCCGTTCATGGGAATCGCCTCCGCCGGGTAGTACGCCTCGTACACAGCGTCCAGCACGGGCGGCGGATAGAACTGGGCGCGGAAGATCACCGCCGCGAAATCGTGCGCGCGCAGCGCCTCCACAAGAGCAGACGGATCGTACAGCCCATTCTCGTACAGGTTCTTGAGCTGCGTCGGGTTAGTGATCACGTCCTTGTCCGCGAGCAGGCTGAAGGCCGCTTCCTCGCTCATCACCGGGCCGCCTGCCGTGCGCACGCGGTCCACGATGCGCCAGCCGTTGTTCACATCGGTCTGCGTCGGCACGTGACCGATGGTGGCGTAGCCCTGCGTCCAGCCCGCCGCATCGTAGAAGGCGTAGCGGCTGCCATGCGTGGATTCCAGGCCGAGCGCATCGCTCAGCCAGCCGAAGAAGCGGCCCTCTGTGGGCATTTTGACCACGCTCAGGGCGTACACGACATAGACGAGCGGCACGACGATCCCCGCCGCCCTCTTGAGCGCCGCCGGTGCGCCGCCGCGCAGCGCCCGCGCCGCCGCCAGGCCGGACAGCACGCACGTCGCCGCAATCGCTGTGGCGAAGTAGCTGTCACCCGCCCCCCACTTGCCGGCGAGGACGGTGCTGGCCACCGCCATCACCCACCAGATCGTGTACAGCGACAGCCGCGCCGCATACAGCTCGTAGAGCGCAAACAGCGCCGCCACCGCGATCAGCGCGCCGTGCAGCCGCAGCCATTGCCGCAGCAGCCCGGTGAACTGCGCCAGATAATAGTCGTTGACGTTGGCGGCGATGATGTTCGTCCACCACGCGCCGCCCGTCGCCCAGTCAATCCACAAAAACAGCCCGCCCGCCACCAGCGCGAACCCGGCCCCCCAGATCGCCGCGCGGCGCGGATTGCGCAGAAAGAGGAAGACGAACACGGCGGCGCAGGTCGCTACCGCGTGCTGCTTGGTATAGCCCGCCGCCAGCAGCAGCGCCATGCCTCCAGCCAACGCCCGGCGTCGCCGCGCTGTGTCGCGGATGGACGGAGCCTGGGCGAGCACAGCGACGGCCAGCGTCTCGAACAGGACCATCGTCATGTGCTGGCGGAACAGCGGGCCGACGTGATAGACGTAGTTGGACGCCAGGAAAGCCAGCCCGGCCAGCACCGCCACCCCCCGGTGACGCCCCTCGCGCCAGACGATCAGCCCAATTGTCCCCGCCGTGAGCAGCGTCCCCACGAAGCTGACCAACCGCCCATACCAGTACGCCGGGCCGAACGCCCAGGCGAAGGGTACCAGGATCACGTGGAACAGCGGTGGGTAGTTACTGGCGTAGAAAGGATAGGTCTCGCTGCTGCGGTAGGGCCATTCGCCCTGGCTGAACAGGATCGTGTCAACCAGCTCGAACCCCTCGCCCTGGTCGTAGTCGAACGGGAAGCGCATCAGCCCGACCGCGTAGTGCACGTAGATCAGCAGGTGGCCGGCCAGCAGCGCAAAGGCCAGCCCGGTCAGCAGCCAGCCGGCCACCGCCCAGGGCGAACGGTGCCGGGCGCTCGCAGTCTCCCCCATCGCCATGCGCACCCCCTACGCGGGCCTGTCGCCCAGCGGCAGCAGAGTCAGCCCGACCAGCACCCCGGCTCCGCCTGCTGCCGCGCTGAAGATCGCCGTCAGGCGCACCCCGTCCAGGGCGGTCAGCGCGCCCGCCACCAGCAGCAGCGCCGCGCCCAGGACGATCAGCCCTGCCCCCAACTGGCGCTTACTGACCGTGAAATCCTCGCTGAAGACCCGTCGCATGGTGACCTCTCCCTTGCAGCGCCTCCCAGTATACCGCGTCTTGAGATGCCCGCCGGGATTGCGTATGATTGGCCGCGCAACCATCCGCCAGAACGCTGCGTATAGTTGGATGAAAGCTGGCTGATTAGTGCGTGGCTGGCGGCAGGTGTGGTGGGTTCCATTCCAGGAGAAAGATCATGGGTGACGAGGAGCGCAACACTCACGAGGAGACGCCCGATTCCTCGCCTTCTGAGCACATCACGGAGGGCGAAGGCGAGCCAATCCCGGCGCGGCTGCGCGCAGCAGTCGCAGACCTGGCCCAGCGCGCCAGTGAGGGAGAGCGCGGGAGTGATGAGATCGTCCGTGAGTACGAGGAGCGCTATCACGGCGCCGCGCGCAGCCGACTGGCAACGCCGGACGCCCCGATCGAGGGGGTGCGCCCTCCGGTCAAAGTCAAGCGGGCGAATGCGGCGAGCACTGTCAGCGAGAACGAGCGCAAATGGGCGGCGCTGGCTCACGCCAGCACCCTGCTCACGGCGCTGGTCGCCCTGGCCAGCGGCGGCCTGGGGGTGCTGCTGACCATGTTCGTCCCGCTGGCCATCTACTTCTCGTTCCGCAAGCGCTCGGAGTTCGTGGCCTTTCACGCGCTGCAGGCGTTCACCATCCAGCTTATCGGCACCATCGGCTGGTTGGCGCTGATCGTGATCGGCACGATTGTCGGCGTGGCGCTGCTGTTCGTCTCGGTCATCCTGATGATCGTGCTGGTCGGTTTCGTCCTGGCTCCGATCATCGTCCTGGCCTACATCCTGTTCGTGCTGGTGTCTCTCCTGCTGCCGCTTGGCATGGTCATCTACGCGGTGATCGCCGCCGTAGAGACCTGGAACGGTCACAACTACCGCTACCCCTATATTGCGCGCTGGGTAGACAGCCAGATGCACGGCGAAAGCTGGGGCGGATAGCGGGCAGCAGGCAGCGTCCACGCCCAGCCGGGCAAGCGCCTCGCATCCTGCTGCACCGAGCTTGACCTCACCTCCTGGCTTCACTGCGCTCAGCCGGTTCTCACCGGTTGCGCAGCGCTGTGCGGGGGTGATGGGGGCCTTCCACAACTGCCTGACAACTCGTTCGTGGACCTCTCTCCTCGGGTGCATGCAAAACCTGTCAGGCGGGGGCGCTGCTCCGCTGCGCCCTGGTTGACCTCACCCCCACTCGGCGCTGACGCGCCTCGCCGCCCCTCTCCGACGCGGAGAGGGGGCAAGCCAAGCGTAGCGCGGCTGGGGGTGAGGTCACTGTCCTGCGCCCGGCGAGTCGCTGTCAACCTTTGCACGCATCCCCCTCCTCACCCAGTGTTGCCTCTTTGCGCGGCTCTGTGCTAATCTTTGGCCGCACTTTCCACTTCACTGGCTTTCTCGATCACACTGAGGGCACAGGCGCGGCGCAGGCCGCTTGTTTGCTGTCCGAACGGGGGATAACCGGTATGTTGAAGACGCACAACTGCGGCGAGCTGCGGGCCGAGCACGCCGGCCAGCAGGTCACACTGGCGGGCTGGATTCACCGCTGGCGCGAGCACGGTGGGCTGATTTTCTGGGACCTGCGCGATCGCTGGGGCATCACCCAGGTGACGATCAACCAGGACACCACGCCCGACATCCACGCCCTGGCGCACGAAGTCCGCAGCGAATGGGTCGTGCAGGTGACGGGCACCGTCATCCGGCGGCCCGTCGGCATGGAGAACACCGACCTGGCAACCGGCGCCATCGAGCTGGAAGTCACCGGGCTGCGCGTGCTCAACCGGGCCAAGACCCCCCCCTTCTACATCAACAAGAACAATTCTGTGGACGAGGCGCTGCGGATGCGCTATCGCTATCTCGATCTGCGCCGCCCGGCCATGCAGCGCAACCTGGTGCTGCGCCACAACGTCATCCGCTTCATTCGCAACTACCTGTCGGATCGCGGCTTCATCGAGATCGAGACGCCGATCCTCTTCAAAACCACCCCGGAAGGCGCGCGCGACTACCTGGTGCCCAGCCGCCTGCATCCCGGCAAGTTCTACGCCCTGCCCCAAAGCCCGCAGCAGCTCAAACAACTGCTCATGGTCGCCGGGTACGAGCGCTACTTCCAGATCGCGCGCTGCTTCCGCGACGAGGATCAGCGCGGCGACCGCCAGCCAGAGTTCACCCAGCTCGACCTGGAAATGAGCTTCGTCGAGCGCGAGGACGTGCTCGATCTGATCGAGGGTATGTTCACCCGCCTGGTCGAAGAGGTCTCCGACCGCACGCTGGTGACCAAGCCGTTCCCGCGCCTCAGCTATGCCGAAGCCATGCGGCGCTATGGCACGGACAAGCCCGACCTGCGCTACGGGCTGGAATTCGCTGATCTGAGCGACTTCGTGGCCACTGCCGGTTTTCGCGTCTTCTCCGAAGCCGTCGCCGCTGGCAACCCCGTGCGGGCCATCTGCGCGCCCGGCTGCGGCACCTACAGCCGCAAACAGCTTGACGAGCTGGAAGCGCTCGCCAAAGAAGCGGGCGCGAAGGGCCTGGCCTGGATGGCCATCGAAGAGAGCGAGGCCGGGCCGGTGCGCTCGCCCATCGCCAAGTTCTTCAGCGCCGATCAGCTCGCGGAGATCATCGCGCGGGCGGGGGCCAGGCCCGGCGATCTGCTGCTCTTCGCGGCGGACACTGAGGCGGTTGTCTGCGCAGTGCTCGACACGCTGCGCCGCGAGATCGCCCACCGCCTGGGCCTGGACGACCCGCAAAAGGTGGCTTTCTGTTGGGTGATTGACTTCCCGCTCTTCACCTGGAACGAGGACGAGCAGCGCTGGGACCCCAGCCATCACCTGTTCACCGCGCCGATGTGGGAAGACGTCGCCCTGCTGGACAGCGCCCCCGGCAAAGCGCGTGGCCAGCAGTACGACCTGGCCTGCAACGGCTACGAGATCGCCGGCGGCAGCATCCGTATCCACGATCGGGCCATCCAGGAGAAGATCTTCGGGCTGATCGGGCTGGATGTAGAAGTGGCCAAAGAACGTTTCGGCCACATGCTGGAAGCGTTCGAGTTCGGCACGCCGCCGCACGGCGGCATCGCCCCCGGCATTGACCGGCTGGTGATGCTGCTGGCCGGGCAGCCCAACATCCGCGAGGTGATCGCCTTCCCCAAGACGCAGCAGGCCGCCGACCTGATGGCCGGTGCGCCATCCGAAGCGGAGCCGGGCCAGCTTGCCGAGCTGCACATCCGCGTCGTGGAAGCGGAAGACTGACCGGCGCAGGGCCGGTTTCGCGCCCTTCCTGTCATCAGGTATACTGGGCGAGAGATTTCTGACAAAGGAGGACAGGGCATGGCTGAGACATCCACGAGCATTCAGGCCGTAGACAGCCTGTCGGCCAACGAGTTTCATGTCGAGATCAACGGAATGGCCGTCAGCGGCGTTTTCGGCGTGAGCGGCCTGTATAGCCGCCGGGTTGATCTGGAGGCCGGGAAGCTGGTCAACCCGCCCGTGCTCATCACCAAGATGGTGCAGCGCGATCCGGACCTGCCCTTCAACGCCTGGCTTCGCGAAACGCTGGCCAACCCGACAGCCAGGATCGTCCGCCAGATAGCGGTTGTGGCGATGGACGAAGGCGTCGAGACACGCCGCTGGGTGCTGCGCGATGCCTGGATCAGCGCGGTCGGCTATTCAGACTTCGACTCCGGCAGCGATCAGTTGATCGAGGAGCGGATCACCGTGCAGCACGGCGGCATCGAAGTAGTCTGGTAGACCGCGCTGTCACGAAATGCCGGAATCAGCCCGCGCGCTCGGCGGCGCGACTGGGCGCTGTGGCCCGCGTGGCTGAACCAGGCAGAGGGCTTTGCACTGCAATTCGCTGAATCTCGCCCTCGTGCGAGATTCAGTGGTATCATACTGCCGGATCTCGTAGGCTTGCAGGAGGCGAATACAGTTCATGGCGACCAACGCGAGCACCTGGTTTTATCGCGAGCCGGAGCACAACGCGTATTTGATCGAGGAGCGGGTCAACCACACCTTCTGGAGCAACCGCATCACGTCCTTGCACCTGGCGTGCACGCACAGCGAGCCGCCGTTCCAGATGGAAGGCGAATGGCGCTCCGTCCCGCTGGCCATTGAGTGGGTGCCCGGCGACTATCTGGCGCTCACCACGCGCTCTGCCGAAGACGTCACGCCGCTGCTGCTGGGCATCAAGGAGATTCTCGGCTTCGCGCCGACGATCTCCTATGTAGACCCGGAAGGTGCCATGGTCACTCAGTGGTACGCCACCGATATCGAGGGGCGCATTCAGAGCATCCAGGGCAACCCGAACTTTCGTCAGATCAAGCGCTACAAATGATCGCCCTATACAGGGAGTTGTGAGGCGCAATCACATGAACGCCCCTCCCCCCAAGCTCGCGTTCGACCTGGAGCGCGATATACGCGTTGTGGCAGCAATGGCCTCCAGCCTGACCCCTTATCTCTACGAAGATGAGCTATACGGGTACCTGGCGGGCGACCTGCCCAAACTGACCCTGGGTGGGCTGTTGTTGCGGCTGTACCGGCTGACCTGTCTGGAAGACTCGCTCAGCGCCGAGCAGCAGACGCTGCTCCACGATGCGCGCATCAACCTGGAAGCAGAGCGCGCCAACTGGTCTGTTCACTTTGAGAACAAGATCAGGCGCGAGTTGCGAGCGCGGCTGGAAGCGCTGGAACTCTTTATGCGCGAATGCGACGAAGACGCGCAGCCCTGCACGGCGCACTATCCGACTCAGGCCGAAAAGCGGACCATCATCTACCACCTGGCTGAAGAAGCCAGCGAACTCGGAATCCTGGAAGACGACCTGCGCGCCCGTATCCGGCACGTGGATCAGAAGCTGCGCGCGCTGCTGCGCGAGGGCGAGTTCATCACCGACAAAGTGCTCAGGCCCGCCTATCCCCCGGAGATATTCTGGTGGCTGTACGCCTACGTCCCCGAACTCGGTAGCTGAACCTATCCCTTAGAATCAACACAGCCGGGCTTTTCGTCCGGCTGTTTCATTTTCTGGCACAACGCGCCCGGCCAGAGCCTACCAGCCGTGCTCCAGGCGCGCGATCAGGCGCTCCGGCATATCCAGGCGGCGCATCTTGTCCTGCGTGACGCCGATCGGGTACGGGACGCGCCGGTGCTCGAAGACCGCATCCTGAACGTGCAGAATGCCGTAGGATGCGTCTTTGATCGAGTCGCGCGGCTGGCCCACGCTGCCGGGGTTGATGATCAGGCGATACCCGTTGAGATGTTTCGGCTGGCGGTAGGCGGGCAGCACGGCTTCCGTGTCGCCCCGGTCGTCGGTCAGTTGGTAGATCACGGGCGTATGTGTGTGCCCCACGAAGCAGTAGGGCGTCTCGAAATGCGGGAAGTTCAGGGCGGCGATGAGCGGGTCGAGGATGTACTCCCACACCGGCTCGCGCGGGCTGCCATGTGCCAGGGTGTACTCGCCGAGCACGAACGTGGTGGGCAGCGCCGCCAGATAGGCCAGGTTATCGGGCGTGAGCGTGTCGCGCGTCCACGTGACCGCGCGGCGCGCGTCCGCATTGAACGTGCGAATGTCCAGGCGAGCCAGCGCCGCCCAGTCGTGGTTCCCCGCCAGGCACAGGTGCGGCATACTGCGCAGGAGATCGCAGCACTCATTGGGATCGGGGCCATACCCCACCACATCGCCCAGGCACCAGACAAAATCCCAGTCCCCCTGGGCATCTTGCAGCACCGCCTCAAAAGCGGCGAGATTGGCGTGAATGTCGGAGATGATCAGAACGCGCATGAGAGTCCCCATCGGCTGGCGAAACACGCCAAGACTATAGCACGACTCCCCACCGCTGGCGAATGATTCCACCACGACGCCGCGACTGGGCAACTTCGCGTATTCGGCGTAAAGCGTCACCGCAGAGACGCCAAGAGCGTGAAGAAAAAACAAAGGGCTATCCCCGCTATCCCCGCTATTCTCCTGTGCGCCCTTTGCGTCTCTGCGGTTCAGGAATCTCGCCCCTATCGTGAGATCCGCCCCCGCGCCGCACTTTGACAGGTCACGGGCGCGATGCTAGGATCGTCACGGCGCGCGCAATGGGACATCATGCTTGCTACCGGGGGGTACACGCACTCGCCGGTCTTTTTTTGGTGGCAGTGCAACTAGCGTCGGTAGCGGGCAGACGCCCAGCATGTGCCGCGCCCCGGAGCCTTAGGTTATGTATATCCGTCGGGATCGGTCCAATCTCCATTTCGGTCGCCCGGCACGGCGGCGCGGCAGCCGGATGCTGCTGGCCTTTTGGGCGATAGCCATGCTGCTGGTGATCGGCGTCATCTGGCGCTTCAATACCGTCCAGGAGTGGGTGCTGAGCGGCGTCGGGGCACAGCCCACGCCGACGCTCGATGCCATCACCCAGGCGCAGTTGGGCGAGCGGGCCTACCTGGTCGGCGACATCGAGCGCGCCATCGTCCATTACGGCGAAGCTGTGCGCCTGATGCCCCATGATATGGATATCCTCTTTGAGTATGGCCGGATGCTCATCTATCGCAGCTACGCCGGACGCAGCTATCGTTTCCGCGCAGAACAGGCGTTGGGGGTGGCCACCCGAGCGATCGAGATAGACCCCAACAACGCGCGTGCCCAGGCGCTGTTCTGCCTGGCCCTGCTGGAAAATGGACGCCCGGAAGAAGCGATCGCCGCCGGGCTGCGCGCCGAACAGCTTGCCCCGGACTACGCCGAGGCGCGCGCTTACTTGTCCATGGCCTATCGCGGCGCGGGTCGCCCCAACCAGGCGTTCCAGAAGGCGGATGAAGCCGTTCAGTTGGACGGGAACAGCCTGGATGCCCGCCGTGCGCTGGCCCTGGGTCTGGCCTTCGTGGGCCAGTTCGATGCGGCCATCCAGCAATACGAGCGCGCCATCCAGATTCACCCGCGCTTCGACGCGCTCTATTTCGAGCTGGCAGTATATTACAAGGCCCAGGACAACTACGAGGCGGCCATCGCCGCCTACGACCAGGTGCTGGCGATGGAGCCGGACAACGTCAAGGCGTATACGCGCAAGTGCGAGACCTATTTTGGAATGCGCGAAGATGCGCTGGCCCAGGAAGCGTGCGAGCAGGCTATTCAGCTTGACCCAACCTACCCCGAAGCGCACCGGCAGCTTGGCATGGTGCGCTACACCAGCCGTAACTACGAAGGGTCTATCGAGTCCTTCGAAACCTGCGCGCAGCTCCAGGAAGAACAGGGCATCCTCCTGCCGGAGCGTGAGCAGGCCTGCTACTATCTGCGTGGCCTGGCCTGGGCGCTGCTGGCACGCTGCGATCAGGCGTGGCCAATTCTCCAGGACGCCCTGCAAATGAACCCCGCCGATAACATCAAAGGGTTCATCAACGAGGGGCTGATGCTCTGCGTGAACTACGACGACGATTACGATATCAGCGAGATTCCCACGCCAGTGCCGACGGCGGTCCCGCCGCCAGAGCCAATCGGCGTGTTCTAGGACAGCTCCCATGTACTTGCGCACTCCCAAACGGTACCGGCCAGGGCGCAAGCGCCAGCTACGCCTGTTTTCCGGGCGCGCTCTGGTGCGATTGCTGCTCGTCTTCGTCCTGGCCTGGGTCGGCTGGCTGATCTGGGAGCAGCGCGAGCGCGTGCGCACCTCCGTGCTGCCAGAGCTGGAAAGCCTGGCTGAGGCCGTGCAGACGCAGATCGCGCCCGCGCCTACCCCAACCGCCACGCCGGACGTGGTGACGGCTGAGATCGAGTGCAGCAACGCCTATCGTCAGGGCGATCTGGAGCAGGCCATCCGCCAGTGTACCGTGCTGGCCGAGGCCCACCCCAACGACGTGGCCCTGCACTACCAGGTCGCCCATACGCTGGTCATCACCTCAAATTTCGGGCGGAATGCCGACCGCCTGGGCCAGGCGCTTTCCTTCGCTGAAAAAACCATCAACGCCAATCCGGCGGCTCCCCACGGTTGGGCGATTCGCGCCAGGGCGCTGGACTGGAAGGGCGCGTATGGCGAAGCGCTGGCCTCGGCGCTGCACGCGCGCGCGCTCGACGCGACCTACGCGCCCACCTACGCCTTTCTGGGCGAAATCTATATTGACCTGGGCCAGTACGACGTCGCCCGCAGCTACCTGGATCAGGCGCTCGAGCTGGACACTTCCGGCATCGCCGTCGCCGACACATTCCGCAACCTGGGGCTGCTCTATTCGAACCAGGGACGCTGGGAAGACGCCGTTCCGCCCTACCAGGCGGCGCTGCAAAACGCGCCCAACCAGCCCTACATCGCCGTCGAGCTGGCGAACAACTACGTGGCGCTGGGCGAACTTGACCAGGCGATTCAGGTGTTATCCGCCACGCTGGAGCGCAACCCGCGCGATGCGTCTGTGCTGTTCTCGTTGGGCAGCGCGCACACCCGCAACGGCAACGCGGAGCGCGCCTATGAGTATTACCGGCGCTGCCTGGATGTTGACCCGGAGAATGTGCCCTGCCTGTCCTATCTGGGCGGGCTGCAATGGAGCGATGGCGATTTCGTCACCGCTGCCGTCAACCTGGAGCGGGCCATCTCGCTCGGTTCAACCGACCCGGACGACTACTACCAGCTTGGTCACTCGCACGCTTCGCTGGGGCGCTGCGACCTGGCCATACCCTTCTTCCAGCAAGGTTACCAGATCGTGCTGGAGCGCGACGATGCCCGCCGCCAGGCCTCTTTCACCAACGCCCTGCAGTCATGTGGCGTGCGCACCGCGCCCTCCCCTAACACGGACACCGAGTAGCAGCCCTGTCGGCTGGCAGACGCGGAAATCTCATACGCATTTCTAATGCCTGGCGTTAGCACACAATGGGCCAGAGTGCTAAATTGTGCTTGACAGTGCGATCGGGCATTGGTAAGATCGGGCGCGGAATTAGCACTCACCTGTAGTGAGTGCTAAGCGCCTTGCTGGTCCGCCGCAGCAACGAGTTCGAACGCGCGTGTCGGCCCGTCGCGCGCTGACCAGAATCATTCACAAACAACTGAAATGAGGAGAACGTAAAATGCCTAAGCAACTTGTGTTCGACCAGGAAGCGCGCAACGGGCTGCGCAACGGGATTGACATGCTGGCCAAGGCGGTCATGACGACGCTGGGTCCGAAGGGGCGCAACGTGGCCATTGACAAGAAATGGGGCGCGCCGACCATC